>Ga0187887_10001262_pt1 | contig 21952 bp, 24 predicted proteins | sample June2016WEW_7_10_FD_132977 | JGI IMG/M metagenome (GOLD analysis project Ga0187887, IMG submission 132977) | Peatland microbial communities from SPRUCE experiment site at the Marcell Experimental Forest, Minnesota, USA - June2016WEW_7_10 | ecosystem: Environmental > Terrestrial > Soil >... | reverse complement strand
TTCGAGAGATCGAAGATGCGGGCGGCGTGTCGATACCTGGCCGATGCTCTCGATCGCTGCAGCGGATCAACCCTGCAACAGCGCTGGAACGATTTCGAGAAGAAGTTTTGGTCGCAGTGGCAGGCTGGGATCAACCGTCCCGGCGGTACGTATTGGACTTGGGGTGCACGTGTAGTAATATCCGCGCGGATGGTCGTTCCGAGTCTGGAGATGCTGGCCAACGTACGCGTCAACCAGTGGATCGCACACTTGCCCGAAGATCACCCGCTCGCGCAGCAACACCGTGCGCTGCTCAGCGCAACCGCTCCGATTACCTGGACTTCATCGTTCAATCACCACCTCGCTGTTTGCAACGGGCTGCGGCTCCTGCTCGCTCGCGGTTACGACAGCCTCCACCATATAAAGGATGACGATCTGAAGCTGCTGTCCGCTCGTTGGTCGAAGGGGACGGACGCACTCGACGCCGCACTCTGCTCAGTCGGCGTGTTTTCTCGGACCCCGAAGCGAGGCTCTGCTCGCCACGGCAGGAGACAGCGGATGACGGCGTCGGAACTGGTTGAGAACGCCGGCGTACCAGATCGTTTCCAGCAGGTCGTCATTCTCTATCTGGAAACGTACGAGGCCCGAGTCAGCGATGTCTATCGAACGTTGCGACATAAAGTCATTGCCCTCACGCACTTTTGGCGGTTCATTCGGGACAAACATCCCAGTGTGAAGCGCTGCTCCGAGATCCTGCCAAGACACGTCCGCGAGTACATCCCGCATGCGATCACACGCGCTCGCGCCGTGCAGCGCGGCCCCGAAGCCGGCGAAGAGGTACGTCCAACCGCACACAGCTGGCTAGTCGAACTGCGCGTTTTCTTCTCCGACCTCTGCGCCTGGGCAACAGAACCCGACTCGCCTTTCAAGCGTTTCGCTCCGCGCACGATTCCGGTGACGCGGCACACGCTTCTCGGATACGGCTTCGAAAAAGCACGGGAACGAACCCGAGCCCGCATCACCGCCACAGTGCTCGATCTGGAGCGCGAGATGCCGAAGATTCGTGCCTTCGCCCTTCAGCAGTGGAGAGCTGCGGTAGCAGCGCCGAAGGTCGCAACCACGCGCGGCTACCCTTGGTCAGACGAAGTGAATGCATTCTGGGATTGGGCGTTGCTGGAACTGCTCGTGCAGAGCGGGTTGCGCATCGAAGAGGCGAGCGAACTGACCACGCTCGACATTCTCAAGCGGAAGATGCCGGACGGTCGCATCTACTACTTGCTGCACATCAAGCCGTCGAAGTTTGACCGCGCTCGTGTTATTCCCATCGGCGACGGGTTGGGTCGTGTCTTAGCTGAGATCATCCGCTACGTAAAACGCTTCTACAACAGCGAGGCAGTCCCGGTTTGCGATCATTGGGACCTCCAGGAGAAGCGGCCTCGCCCTCCAGCGCCGTATTTGATCCAGGGCATTCGGCATCCGAGCACTGCTGGCATTCAGACCATTCGCAGCCGAATCCGCGAGATCTCGATCGCCGCGGAAGTCCGCCGCTCGGACGGTTCTTCTCTCGTGTTGCTGCCGCACGATTGCCGGCGCGTCTTTGCATCCGAACATTTGAACAACAACACGCCCGTGCACATTATTCAAGCGCTGCTTGGTCACGCCTCTCCGGACACCGTGATGATCTACGCCAAGCTCTACCCCAGTCAGCTCATCGAGGAGTATCGCAAGACCGTGCGCAGTCTCTATAACGCCTATTACGGCGAAGATGGTCTGAAAAACCCGACTGCGGAGGAATGGGCCGCCTTCGCGGCGAGCTGCAACCTGCGCGACATGGGCACGCACCTGTGCGCTTTGCCTACTGGAGAGCATTGTCCGAAGGGATTGATCTGCCTTGGCTGTGCGCATGCGCAGCCGAAGAAAAGTGCGGTGCCGATCTTTCGGCGTATGCTGGCCAGCCACGAGCGCAGCCTGGAGGCCGCACGAGGTCACAGCGAACCTGCTGGACAGATCGCGGCCCGCGAGATGGAGATCGTGAGGATCAAGGGAGCGTTGCAACGGGCAGACGATTTGAGCGATGATGTGGCTGCTGCCATCGAACGGTCTCTCTGAAACTCGATAACGATCGATTCTTAATCACTGTCGATAAGTGCTAACGCAGTTTTTTCGCCAACGATGAGAACCGCTGCTCATTGGAGCGGACGTCGGGACGTTAAGCAGTTCGTCGCAGACCCTTCGGGGTCATACCAGAGCGAGCCAGAATCGTCACCGCAGAACGCCGCGAGCCCTGTCGTGCCGCGCTGGATGGGGACGGCGGTAACTTGATAATGCACAACCTTACCCTTTTCGGCGTAGCAGCCGCCCAGGGAAAACCTGTAGCCGGCCTGCATTCCTGTGACGAGAATCAATGGTTCGTAGACAGCAAACTCTTGCTGTTCCGAAGGCTTCAGGAGGGAAAGTTCGCAAGCGAAACCCTTCTCAGGGTGAGCAACCGCATACTTGTTCTGAAGTGCGGTGACGGTGCGGAGGCTTCTCGCAGCGCCCCACTCGTTTGTGTACCGACGTGAATGCGGGCCAACCAGGACTGGAATAAACATCATAGCCACAACGACCAGAGCGCATATCGCAAGAAGGACATAGAGAAATCGATACCGTGTCAAGCGTGGACGGTTCACCGCGGCCAGAGGATGTTTTTCGGCTTCCTTCATCGGCACAATCATGATCTAACGGCAGCAGGGCCTGAACGTCTACCTTACGATGTTGTTGGCGAAAATCGGTACTTATACCCAGGAGCACCCGGGTTCGGCGTCAATAAGCTTAACGGCGAGATTTTCGTCGGCTACCCTCTCCCGTTGGGGTCGGTGTTCTCAGGCACGCTCGACTGTCAGTTCGGCGCCTAGCTTAGGTTCGCCGAGCTTCCACGTTTCGTCGGGATTGGTGGAGAGCAGTGGCCAGCCCTTCGATAGCACGAAGCGCAACCACGCTCCTGCCATCTGTGAGGTGACCACGGCGGTGATGACCAGTGTGGTGTAGAAGGCTGCGTTGATGATGCCTGCGTCATAGGCCACGCTCGCCAACACGATGCCGGGGCCTCCGCGTGCGTTTGTGGTGATCGCGATGTTGAACACATCGAGCCCACGAAACCCGCCGAGCCACGCCGCCAGTCCTGCCGAAAACACCGAAATCAGTGACGACCCAACCAGAAATACCAGCAGAATCGCGAAAGAGAACTGCCGTCCGAACACGAGCTTATAGCCGATGATTCCAAAGTAGATGGGCACGAACACACCAAAAGAGACTTTGGAGATGGCGTCGATCGGTGCGGAGAAGCGCTCTCGCTGGGTTCCGCATAATCCGCCAACAATGCCATACCCGGCCAGCAATGCGGCAAATTGCAGGTTGACCTCGAAGATCGCGGCGATGGCGCAGTACGTCATCAACACGGCCATCGCGTATCCGACTGGAGAAGCTTTGTAAAGCACATTCCAGCCCGCGTTGCTGAGACGCTTCAGCAGTCCCGGCGCAACGACCAATCCGATTAACGTATAGATCAGGGTGCCGATCACATGTGAGGAGACAGTGCTAGTGACATGTTGTTGTGCCAGTGTCGCCGACGTAGCTATGGCGGTCGCAAACGCCAGTACGACCCACAAAGCCAGGTCTTCCAGCAGCGCGTAACCGAGGATCAGGCTCACGAAGCGTGTCTTCATGATCCCTAGGTCCCAAAAGATGCGCGAGATCACCGGTATAGAGCAAACTGCCGTAGCAATCGCGACGATGAGCAGAGTCGAAGTCGACTGACCGGCTGTTCCGGTCAGCAGGTGCAGCGGTATTAGGCCCGCGAAACCGAGCCCCAGCACCAAGGCAAAACTCGAAAGATCAGAGACGGTTAGCAACAAGAACGTATTTTTTCGGTTTTCCTTCGCCAGGAGACGGCGGGTCTCGGCCCCAGAGCAGAACATCAGCAGGATCAAGCCAAGCTGATAGAGGAAGCCCATGACCGTAGCGGAACTGGGCGAAAACGAGAAAAGCTTCGCGAATGCTGTGGGCGCGAGCAGCTTCAGTACAAATGGTCCGAGCAGGATGCCGGCCAGGATTTCTCCTACGATGCGTGGCTGCTTTAGCCGTTCGGCAAGATAGCCTAAGCCATGAACCGCAACAAGCAATATGGCAATGGTGAGCACGAAGTGACCGAACTCGACGACTGACATGTTTATCTCCAAAGAGTGAACGAGTGAGATGAGCGGGAGAGGTATTTGGCTGCTCGGCGCCAACGTTCCAGGCCACTAATATATCAGGCATAGTAATGCATGTCTATAGTGTTAGTTGACATTTAGGAACTCCATTGATTCTCAACCCGGTATTCACTTTAGCGCGAATATCAGGGACCTCCTGGGTCAGCGAGCGTTGCACAGGACCGAGGAGTTGAGCGATGATGTGTACACCGCTGACCGCTGCCGAGAAGCACATCTACTGGCGGTATCCGTCGGGCGCGCAGAGGCTCTGGCCGCAAATCACGAGATAATCTGTCAAAAATGTAGACGGCCCGGAATCCGTACAGCGTCCGCTGACCCTCCGTTGTTACGTCTTCACTCGGCTCGTCAGTCGCTACATCCTTCGTGTTTCGTTTTCCGACCATCGGGGCGAGAATGAAAATGCCTTTTTCTCCCCGTTTGACGAAGCGGCCAAGCGAGTTCCATGTCCGAAGTCCGGCAACGTTGGTAGCATCGGGCTTCTGGCGTGCGATAAGCATGATGTTGCCGAAGCTGTAGCTGTGAAACTTCGCCATTGCTCCGAGGTATGCGGTGAGGACTTCACTGTGACCGGACTCCAACGCTGCAACGAGGAAATCCACGGCCTCTTTGGTTCGTGTGTTGACTTCTTCTAATTTCATGTTTTTTTCCCTTCTGCCGGTGTCGGCTTGTTTTTTCTTTCACTTGAGCGGCAGCGAGGAAAAACAAGGCGACACGGTCGAAGGGACGAAACGGAGCGCGAAGGAGGGTGGCAGGGCGTGAGTGAAGGCGCGGCGAGTGCCAAACCGCTCCTGGTTTATGGTTTGGCGCGAAACCGGCGCAGTCCGAAACGCCCGCCCGAGCCGCGGCCAAGCGGCGGTCCACCCGGAAGAGGGCGCAGTGATAGAAAGACGCGAAGCCACGTAGGGGTCAGATGGAAAGAAGAGTTGCGAGAATGGTTAGAATGAGAAAGAAAAGTTTATGTGTTGCGGTGGCAAAGGCCTCGCTGTGGCTCTGCCATCCCTTCCCTAGTATTTGATTGAGTCTAAGAATAGAATTCTGCTTCCGCAAGATCACTGTTCTCAGCAAAGGTTAGAAACAAATGCCAGGAAGGAAAAGGAGCGGTGGCAAGCCGCCGAAGCGTCCGATAGAGCGCTATGAGCACAGCGATAAGAAACGCATCAACAACCCGCCCGTGGGGTTAGTGACGCCCGAGACCGATCCGGTTGCGCCCACGCACAAGATTTACGACTACATCCCACCCGTGCCATCGGTAAAGCCCCGCCAGCAATTGGACTACGATCTGCATCTTGATCCGCAGTTAGTGTGGGCGGGCAAGAAGGAACACAGTTCGTTCGAGGTGCCGACGGTTTCACTGCACGTCCATGAGCGGATCGATCCCCACACAATCATCGACGCCGTGCGGAAGCGGAACGGTACTGGTTTGCCGGTACAGCCATCGCTCTTCGAGCGCCAGGAAGAGAATCCACCGCTGCGCGAGGCCATTGACTTCTACCGCCACGCGCACGGCTGGTCGAATCGCCTAGTCGCTGGAGATTCCCTGTTGGTAATGAACTCGCTGCTAGAAAAGGAGGGCATGGCCGGTCAGGTTCAGATGGCATATATCGACCCTCCGTATGGCATCAGGTATGGGTCAAATTTTCAGCCGTTCATCACCAAGAGGAGAGTGAGTGAGAACGATGCCGATGAAGATCTGACTTCAGAACCCGAAACGTTGAAGGCCTTTCGGGACACATGGGAACTCGGCATTCATTCCTATCTTTCGTACATGCGCGACCGCCTCCTTCTCGTCCGCGATCTTCTCGCCGAAGAGGGATCCGTCTTCGTTCAGATATCCGATGAAAACGTCGCGCATGTTCGTGAAGTGCTGACGGAAGTGTTCGGGACGCAAAACTTCGTCGTGACCATTCCGCTCAAGAAAAAGGGTGGCCAGAAAGCCGGAATGCTGGCCCCCGTAAACGATTTCATTCTGTGGTCAGCTAAGAATGAGGAAGCGGCCCGTAAGAAATTCCGAAAACTGTACAAGCAGGTTCAGGCCGCCGATCTGATCACGAAGTTCAATCTCGTTGAACTTGAAAATGGCGAGATCGCTTCCATAAACGAGTTGTCCAAGAGAACCGGCAACGACTACCGGCGGTTCCCAAAGCTCTTCGAGGAGGATTTCCCGAAGGCGCGCCTGTTCGAATCAAAGGACCTGACCGCTGGCGGATACCGGCGGACTCAAAGCGTACCGTTCGAATATGAAGGCGTTCGGTACGACCCGGGCGAGGGCAATTGCTGGAAACACAGCGCTCTGACCGATGACGGCTCGGCGTCGGGCATGGAGCGTTTGGCAAAAGCGCGACGCCTAGTCGTCGGTCAGGACCAAATCCGCTTCAAGCGCTACGCGACTGATTTTCCGTACGAAGTCGTGACGAATTGGTGGGACGAGTTCGGCGGCGCGCCGGAGCAAATCTATGTGGTTCAGACAAACCCCGAGATCATCAAGCGCTGCATTTTGATGACGACAGATCCAGGAGACCTTGTCCTCGACATCACGTGCGGAAGCGGAACGACGGCCGTCGTTGCGGAGGAGTGGGGACGCCGCTGGATCACATGTGACAGCTCCAGAGTTGCATTGACGCTCGCCAAACAACGGCTCATGACATCGGTGTTCGATTACTACCGCCTTGCGCATGCCGATGAAGGCGTGGATAGCGGATTTTCGTATAAGACCGCTCCACACGTTACGTCGAGCACGATTGCGAATAACGAGCCGCCAATCACCGAGCCGTTGTACGACGACCCGTTGAAGGACACCCGCAAGACCCGCGTGTCCGGCCCCTTCACCGTCGAGGCTGTCCCCGCGCCCACCGTATACTCCCTGGACGAAATCGAGAAGGATTCAACCGAGCAGATCCCCGCCGATACATCCATCGCGCGCAAGGGTGCGACACTGCGCCACGCGGAGTGGCGAGAGGAACTCCTGAAAACCGGCATCCGGGGCAAGGGCGGCCAGATGATTAATTTCTCCCGTGTCGAGCCGCTAGCGGGCACCCGCTGGCTGCACGCCGATGCCGAAACAAAAGGAGTCAAACCCGAACGCGTAGTCATCTCCTTTGGTCCCGAGCACAGCCTTCTTGAACAGCGTCAAGTCGAACTAGCCTGGGAAGAAGCTCGAACCTTGAGTCCGAGACCCGCCATCCTTGTGTTCGCCGCTTTTGAATTCGATCCCGAAGCTGCCAAAGATATTGACGGAATGACCAAAGAAAAAACAGGCATGACTTTTCTGACGGCGCAAATGAACGCCGACATGCTCACGGAAGACCTGAAAAAGAAACGAGCCTCGAACCAAACTTTCTGGCTTGTAGGACGTCCCGATGTCGATTTGCGACAAATTGCAAAGGGCGATCACAAAGGCAAGTGGGAGCTCCAGGTTCAGGGCTTCGACTACTACAACACGCGAACCGGAACGATAGAATCAGGCGACACATCGAAGATCGCCATGTGGCTGCTGGATACAGACTACGACGGCCGCAGCTTGTACCCCCGCCAAGTGTTTTTCCCCATAGCGGACGAAGACGGAGGATGGGCGCGGCTGGCGCGCAACCTGAAAGCCGAAATCGATCCCGATTTGATCAAGGCTTATCGCAAGACGGTTTCCCTGCCATTTGAATCGGGGGATTACAAACGCATCGCAGTCAAAGTCATCGACGACCGGGGAATCGAAAGCCTCAAGATCGTCGAGGTGAAGTAAATGGCGACACAGGTTGCTTCCGCGACCATTGACCAGCTCATCATAACCTCGCCCTACAACGAGCCTAGTGAGCATTGGAAATACGACCGTGAAACCCGCCGATTTACGCGCGAACCGGGACGCCGTCCGGCAGGATACATCCGTGCTTCCGACGCGTCCAAGTCCTTTGATGATCCAGGCGAGTTTGTCCAGTTGCCGCTGGTGAACAAGATTCGTCCACGGGTGGATGCTTGGCGAAGCGCCGATTATCCCGGAGCAAACGGCATCACGCGGCGCCTGCTCAAACACTGGCGAGACATCGAACAGCGAGATGGCAGCCGCCGCTTCTTTTTCTGCCAGCTCGAAGCGATCGAAACGCTCATGTGGCTTGCCGAGGCCCCAGAGTCAGATCGGGTCGGGATGAAGGTCCCCGGTGATGGCGGTGAGTTCACGCGCCTATGCTCGAAAATGGCCACGGGCTCGGGTAAGACCATCCTGATGTCCATGCTTATCGCGTGGCAGGTGCTGAACAAAGTTACTTATCCACAAGACAAACGCTTTTCCAAAAACATTCTGCTGATCGCGCCGGGCCTGACGGTGAGGAATCGACTGGAGGTGCTGGTTCCCGGAAGCGCGGGAAACTACTACCAAGAGTTCCAGATCATTCCGCCGGGCTTGGAAGACAAGCTGCGCCAAGGGCAAACGTGCCGGGTGCAGGTGCGCAATTGGCACAAGCTCGATTGGGATAGCGACGAGCAGATCAGTAAAAGGCGTAGCGTGGATAAACGCGGAGCGCTCAGCGACGAGGCCTACGTGCGCGAAGTGCTCGGCGAGATGCACTCCGCGGAGAATCTACTCGTCATCAATGACGAGGCACACCATGCCTGGCGCGTGCCACCGAAGGTAAAGATTGCGGGAATTTCCAAAGACGAATTGAAGGAAGCCACCAAGTGGGTGGGCGGCCTGGACCGCATTCACCGCGCGCGCGGAATTTTGATGTGTTACGACCTGACAGCGACGCCGTTCGCACCCACAGGACGCAAAAGCGGCGAAGAGACGCTCTTTGGGTAGATCGTGAGCGACTTCGGGCTCAATGACGCAATTGAATCAGGATTGGTGAAAACGCCGCGCGTGGTGGTCCGGGACGACGGCGAACTGAACAGCAAGTACAAGTCGAAGTTCTACCACATCTACACCGACTTGGAAGTAAAGCCGGACCTGAATCGCAAAGTGGAGCCACATACACCGCTCCCTGATCTCGTCGGCAAGGGCTACTACTTCCTGGGAAAGGACTGGCTGGAAACGGCGAAGGCATGGAAAGAAGGAAACATCAAGACGCCGCCGGTGATGATTACCGTGGCCAACCTGACCCACACGGCGGCGCGCGTCCAATATGCGTTTGAGCACAAGAGGATTCGCATTGAGGAGCTGTGCGATCCGGAGAAAATCCTGCATATTGACTCCAAGGTGCTGGACGAAGCCGAAGCACAGGAGGAGCCCGCCGAGATCTTAGTGCAGGCCACGGCTGTTGACGAAGAGGACGAGGAAATTGGTGAAGAGAGCGCGGAAGAAAACGGCACCGGGGCGAAAAAGAAGCTCACGAAGAAGGACCGTGCCGAGTTGCTGCGCAAGACAGTTGATACGATTGGACGCGAAGGCCAGCCCGGTGAGCAAATTCAGAACGTGATTTCCGTGGGGATGCTTTCAGAAGGTTGGGATGCCAAGACTGTCACACACATCATGGGACTGCGGGCGTTCACGTCCCAGCTTTTGTGCGAGCAGGTTGTGGGTCGCGGACTACGAAGAACATCGTATGAGATTGACGAAGTGACCGGACTGTTCCGGCCAGAGTACGTCAACATTTTTGGCGTGCCCTTCACATTTCTTCCACACGAAGGTAGCGCCGATGCGCCGCCGCCGCCGCCGGCCTCAGGCAAGACCAGAATTGAGCCTGTCGCAGAGCGACGTGCACAGTACGAGATGACCTGGCCCAATGTGATCCGGATCGACCACGAATACCGACCGCAGCTAACCCTGGATACCGCTAAGGTGAAGCGACTCGTGCTGGACGCCTACCAGACACCGATGATCGCGGAGTTGGCGCCCATGATCGACGGAAAGCCAGATTTCACCAAATTGAAGGAAATTCATCTGGAGGAACTCGCAAGACGGTTCCGAATGCAGCGAATTGTATTTGAAACTGCGAGCGAGGTTTACGACCTGATGGCTCCGACCTGGAAGGGCAGCCGGGAATACCTTCTTGCCCAACTGGTTCGGTTGGTGGAGCGTTACATTGATACCGGGAGAGTCGTGGTCGATCCACCGCTGTTTAATGAAGACGACAAACGGAGAAGGATCGTCATCACTCTGAACATGACCAAAATTGTCCAGCACATTTGGGAAGCGATCCGGTTCGAGAATGCTCTGACGCTGGAGCCGGTGTTTGACACAGAGCGGCCGATCCGCTCCACGGGCGACATGCTGCCCTGGTATAGCGGCAAGGCTTGCGAACATACCAAACGCTCACACATAAACATGTGTGTCTACGACAGCCGGTGGGAAGCCAATGAATCTCTTGAGCTTGATCGCAATCAGAATGTTCGCGCTTGGGTGAAGAACGACCACATCGGTTTTGAAATTACGTACTCGTTCAAAGGGATCATTCACAAATTTCGGCCCGACTATTTAGTTCGGCTCGCAAATGGCAAAACGCTGATTTTGGAAGTGAAAGGTCAAGACGACCAGCAACAGCAAACCAAGCGGGAATTCCTATCGGAGTGGGTCAGGGCGGTGAATGGGCACGGCGGCTTCGGGGAGTGGACGGCGGATGTTTCACGCCACCCTAAAGACGTGGTGGAGATTCTGTTACGACACAACAATTAGGAAAATAGTCGCGGACGCTGATGACATCAAGCCAATGAAAGTGGATGCGAGACGGTAGACGGGCTCCTTCCGTAGAATTAGACAGGTTGGGCGGACCTTCGCAGCTGGAAGAAGAGGCTGAATGGCTAATGCTCCTAGCACTGGTGGCATCGATATTGTCCGAGGAAGATACGCGCTCCAGCCAAAACCCATAGCAGGTGGAATGGCGGATGTCTATCGTGGCAAGGACATGTTGGAGCGCGGACGTGATGTCGCCGTAAAGATTGTCAGGAATCCTAAGCCCTAGAACAGAGTTCGGCCACTTCCCGCAACTGTGGTTCCTTACACGGTCGGTGGCTCTGACGCAGAGGCTTCTTTCGCGGTTTTCACCTTTCTTGATTCTTGGTACTCAGCTTCCCACTTTCTAAGTTTTTCTTGCTCCGCCAGCGCAGCCAAACCTTCTGGGCTTTTTTCCCATGCGTCTTCTGGTTCTTTGCCGGGGTCGATCCAGTACGGTCGTATCTCGCCTTTCCATGAAACGAACTCTTCAGTGCAGTCGAGGCAACGAAGACGGTTTGCATCATCAACTGTCGCTCGCTTCACGTCCACGTAGGGCGGGTATGCGCGATACGAAATGAGAAGCATGTGTTGTGGGGTCAAAGGCAGGGTGATTTCAATGCTCGGTTGCGACAAACTAGGATGACGCAGACCCGGTGGCATCTTGTGCGCATTCGGAACGTTCCATACACAGGGATTGTCTGATGTGACGAAGCCCAGTTCATCGTCAGTGACCAGAATGCTCATCGGCATCTTGAACAGCATTGGAGCTAAGACCTCGACTCCTGATTGCACGAGATAAGGGTGCGCGTGCTTCACCATGTCTGCAGTTTCGAGCGACTTGGCTGGTGCTGCGTTGCGCTTCTTCTCTAACGCCACCACTTGATTGTGAACACCCTCGTGAAATTCCTTCCAATGCTCTCCCATCGCAATCGAGCGGGTGTGCATCGCTGCTGTGAATAAACACAGATGTGCCTTGTCTAGCGGTGTGACGGGTTCGCGTCTGCGAATCCTGCCCAGCACGCTCACGAACTTGTTTTCGATTCCAGCGAGAGTGTCTTCGATGACCAGATTGCGGTCGCCGTTTGGCATTGTGATCGTGTATCGGTTGTTTGCTACGAATGACTTTTCTGGGGACTTCTTTTTCTTCTGCGAGCCATCCTTGCTGATGCGCCAGATGTAGGGGCTCTGCCCTGCTGGTGTGCGCGGGTCACACCACGACTTCAGGTAACAGTGTGGAATGACGTGCTGGTTCTTGTGTTTCACCGACCTGCCATGTCTCATTCTACAGCGGTGGTACACTTTTGCTAATCTGCGATGACTTGGTTCGACACAACGCTCAACTGGCTCGGGAAGCACATTCCGTGGCAGATCACGTTTGGGCTGTTCGTAGCCACTGGCGTTCTGCTGTTCTTCTCTGCCCGTCTGGGCATCTACGAGTGGGCACACCCGTATCGTGGCTTGGAAGTGACCGTCTTCGCGTTTTCAGGGGCGGTGCTCCTAGCGAACACTGCGTTATCGTTTGTGCGGTGGGCTGGCAGGCATGTGCATAAGTTCAGAGTGCGCAACCGCGTCAAGAAGTACCTGCACGGGCTTACATTGGCTGAAAAATATATTTTGCAGCGCTACATGGAAGAGCAGACACGAACCGCTAATCTCAAGATGAACGATGGCGTTGTAGCGGGACTAGTTGAGCACGGAGTCATCTACCCTGCTCCTGTTCAATACGCACGCGGCTCAACGCTGGCGCACAACGTCACTGACTTCGCTTGGGACTATCTTCGTGTGCATCGCGAATTGTTTGAGACACCGGACAAGCCAAGACCGAAGCCGACTGGTTATGAGTGGATGGCAGACTAGGATATCTGTCAACCCTGGGCCGAGACCAGGGGGGTCGGAGGTTCAAATCGCCGCTCCCGACGCGCCGGATTGTGAAGGCAGCAAAAGGGTTTACCCCTGTTTAGGTCATTTGTTTTCATTCGGTTACACCGAAGCAACCTTGTTTGTTATTTTATAGTGATTATGTAGCTATTTAAGCGGCATTCTGATACACTGGCATTGAGGTGGGGAGTCTCAAAACATGGCAGTATTGACGCCGCCACGACCGGATTTGTTGGCGTACCGAGAAGCGACAACTCTGGAGTTTTCTAAACTCGTCATGGAGCTGACGGGAATCTTGGGGAAGAAATTGACGGCCTACATCGCCTCGGTCAAAGACGCAAGGGCCGTAGAGCGTTGGATCGCAGGTTCAGAGCCGTACAAGGGAGTTGAAGAACGATTGCGACTTGCGTATCGGCTGGCGAAGGTGATTAACGATCACGAAGGGCCACGTGTGGTTCAGGCTTGGTTTACAGGTCTGAATCCAGAGTTGAATGATCGCGTGCCGATTCGGCTTTTGCGAGAAGAGAATGTGGAGGCCGTGGGTCCGGAGATTCTTGGTGCCGCGCGCGCATTCTTAGCCGGAGGATAGTGATCCTTGAAAGTCTCCGGCGTGATCTATCGTTTGGGGAGGAAACCTGATCCCTGGTCTGCCCCGGACTGGGCTTTGGCTGGAGCGGACGGCACGTTCGGCAACCGTTTTGACGACCCGGACGCGCTCTACCGTGTTCTGTATGCGTCCTCACAACGAGTTGGTTGCTTCCTCGAAACCCTGGGTCGATTCCGCGTTGATCCCAAACTCCTGGCTGAATTGGCCGGAATTGAGGGAGAGGATGACTACTGTCCACTGGGAGAAGTACCGTTGGAGTGGGGCGAGAAGCGAGTCATGGGTGTTGCGACTGCTGGCGGAGAGTATGCCGACATTTGCAGCAGCGAGTGGATCGGGCGACTGCGGAACTTGCTGGCGTCTCATCTGGCGAAATTTGGCTTCGATGATTTGGACGCATCCGTGTTGCAGCAGACGGCTCCGCGAAACGTGACGCAGTTAGCATCACGCATCGTCTTCAACGACGGCTTCGCGGGAATCTACTACCGCTCGAAGTATGGACACGACGTTGAAAACTGGGCCCTATTCGAGCCCTTTCAAATCAACGCGCAGGATCCCGAACCCATCCGACTTGACGATCCAGACTTGCAGAGAGCCCTCCGGCTTCATTCGTTGAAGTTCAAGAAGTAGGGGGTGTGGGGCTTGAGGGATCAATTGCTTTGTTCCATATTTCGTGAAACCCGCTATTGTGCGTGTTCCACAACGTATTCGCGAAGTTGCTTGAAAACTTAGCCCAAGGATAGACTTTCCGTGACATGAAGACGACCGAGCTTGTTGCTTGGATAGGTGCAACGACGGGCATAGCCAGTCTCGGCTGGAACATCTACACCAAGATCACAGCGAATCGTCCGAAGTTGATGGTGACGGCTTACGCCAACATGATTCAGAAGCCGCCCCCGCCGAAGAATCCCAGATTTCTCAGAATCACCGTGCAGAACATCGGCACCGCGCCAACGACCCTCACGAACGTCGAGTTTTTCGAGACGATTCCCAGATGGAAGCGGCTTCTATCCAAGCTCCGTCCCAAAATGCGAGCTGGGGAAATTCACGCGATACTGAACGACTACCGAGGGCCGCAGATTCCATACAAGCTTGAGGTAGGGAGCGAATGGGTTGGGTTGATGGAGCAAAATAAGAAATTCGAGGATTGGTTAGAAACGGATAAGCTCTGGTGTGCGATACATCATTCCTTCTCAAGGAAAACGGTTTCTACAAAGATCATCCGAGGGCCGATCTAACATCACTTCGCTTGTTCGACCGCTTTCCAAGATGATAAACCGTACACGCCTATCTCTTCGGGTGCCCCGCCTTCGACAGGCATCAAAGCGATGTTTTCAGATTGGTTGTACTTCACTGTCCAGTCCTGTATCCATTTCAAACTGATGTGGTCCTTGGCTCCCGGCATTTTCCATTTCGTGTTGTCGTTGAACACGTAGTAGTCTCTGGCAGGAACGGGCGTCAGGCAGTTGGCTGCCTTGGTGTTGCAGAAAAGATTGTATTCCCCCTTTTCACTCCCAACGATTACGGTCTTCAGATCGCGGGGTTCGATACGAACTTGCTTTGAATGGACAATCTCTGGCATCGGCAGTTCGGCACATTCTCGTCTTTTGGTAATGCAGGCTTGGCAGGAGTGGGCTGCGTTGCAGCGGCTACAGGCGGGGTGGGTGCTTGCGATTTGCATGAGAGCATCGCCGCTGTGAGTAAGGCAATTCCGATTTGCTCGGCTACTTTCATTTGTCGGGCAGCAATTGAACTTTGCTGCCAATCACAGGCTGATAGACCTCGGACGGACCCCAAGAGTCCAGCCGGACATCGAGCGATGAGCCGTCCGATCCGCTGAGGGTGACGATCCCTTTGGAACGGTCGATGTGAGTGACCGTGTGGACAGGAAGGACTCTGGAAAATACATCGGGATTGGTTTGAATAATCATGAGCCAACTTTTACCTTCGCTGCCCTACCGGCCGCCACAGCAGCTTGTGCGGCTTGGAGATTCTTCGGGAGATGCCAATCAATCAGTTGAGTCAAGACTTCAGCCTTGGTTGTTCCCGCTTTGAACGACTTCTGAATGTTGTCGAGATAGCTACAATAGACGGAAATGTGGTCGAAGTATTCGCCATTCTTGAACGGCTTCAGGTACTCGGCATCGGGTCCGAGGACGATCACCTGCATCATCGTTGAGAATGATACATGCGCTGCACTGTTAATCTGAGCCATCGCGGAGAACGTGCCAAACGTGAGTCCGGGATGGACGACATCCAGCAATCCCTTCCCACCGAAGATTGACTGATTCACTTTCTCGTACATTGCGCTGAAACCGTTTGGCAGAGCATCCGACATGATGTGTACGACTTCATCCGGCGTGGCAATGAACATCGCGTATAACGCACGGATGTATAGCTCTTCCTGTTGTCGGCTCCGGGTGAGAAGGGCGAACCGACGATCAGCGGCTAAATCTGCAGCCATCGACTTTCCAAGCTCAGCGATTGCTCCCAGTGTCCATTGGGCTACCTTCGCCGGGTCAGCCATGTTCTGAACGAGTGCCTTAATGATTGGATCGTTGGTGTGCGGTGCCTTCGCATTGCACCCCGACACAGGGCAGTTGGGATTGACTTTCTTCTTCTTCTTCTTCACGCAACACCTTTCTTTCAAAGAAGCATTCGCGGCGGGGCGGATGGGCAGCCGAACTATATTGATGGAATAGTGGTCATCGTGATCTGAATTCGCTTAAACGAATTGCCATCGCGAAACTTGATGTAGCCGTCCAAATTGACCGTCTCGCCTTTCTCAAACGTTGCCAACTCCTGTGGTGGAAATTTCTTTTCGATCATCTTCGGAATAACTTGCATCGGTTCGATTATCATTGGCTCACTGCTCTCGCAGTCGAGGGTTGCGCCTTTATTGTTACGCAGGGTGACGTGCACATAGCTCAACTCGGTTGCTTTCGTGCTGAGGATTTGCAAATTGATTATCACGCGCCCAATACTGGGAGTTAGGGACACCAGCAAACCGGGCGAAAAGAAAAATAGGTCCCACTTCGTTTCTTCCTCGTTGATGGCAGTGGATTTAGACCATCGCATCACCCCGGACATCCACAACATTCCCATCACGCCCATCAGCACCAGAAAGATGTTCAATGCCGTACCGAGTGCAGCATGAAATATCCGTGAGACGCCAACACTAACAAGGCCCGCAGAGAGTGCCGCCCCAACGAGATACTTCGCCAGTTCCCAAAGGGCGTGGCTGGTGAACCATTCTAGCCCGCGTCTATGCAGTGGTGATTTGTCCATGATCTTTTTTCAGAACCTCGTGCGGAAGGTTGCATTGTCCCACTCAAGTGTGAGGATTTCAACCACCGCGAGTCGGGCGTATAATTCCGCTGCAAATCCAAATGGTTGGTCGTTTGGAGGAGGCGTCTTGTGACCGAAGCGGCTGGTCTAATCGTAGCGGCGATCATTGCTGGAGCCGTCGCCTTCTTTAGTCTCATCATCAGCAAGGAACAGTCGGTCTCCGAATGTCGGCAGAAGTGGATTGACGAACTTCGGATAGACATCGCCATCGTCATCGGCCTTGTCTACCGCATACACGGGGAATCAATCACCAAAAGCCACGACGACCAAAAAGTATTGTGGGTAAGACTGAAGAGATATTTCACTCGCTTTAACAGGGTGATAGCACGAATCAGACTGCGGCTGAATCCAAAGGAAGACAGGAAAGAAGAGAAGCAAGCTACCAGAGATGTGCTGAATGCGTTAGATGAGCTTGAGTCCATATTCGTCAGTGCAGAGCCTCAGTATGACAAACTTCCACCCCTCACCAAAAAGCTGGTGACCGACGCTCAGACAATCCTGAAGGAAAACTGGGATCGGGTTCGTGAAGGTGAGCCTAACTATCGAAGAACGAAATGGGGGATGTTTATCCTCGCCGTTGCGGGAGCCGTGTACGGGGTCTACAGAGTGATCTGCCATTAGCCGCTGCTCCACTTGTCCCATCGCTCAATCAGTTGCTTTGGTTGGAACTTATTCGTCACCGTGACCCATAGATATTCGTCGATCAGCTTGGGAAGTGTTGATTTCGGCCTTTCCATCTTAGTCGGCAGATCGGCCAACGCGAATCCTCGTTCTGTGCATTCGACGCTCAAATCCTGAAGTCGTTCCCTCGCCCATAGCAAATGTTGACGATAAGAGGCGGCGGAGCCATTGAGATGAAAGTGACCGAGCATGTCGTTGTCCCACGGGATCAGGGCATTCGGCCTGAGTGCAAATAAAACCTTGGCAGTTGGCACCGAAGCGAATGTCTTCCTCTTACAGGCAGGTCTATCAGCCAGCGCCTTAAATGCTTTTTCTATCGTGTCAAGGTTGGAGTCGGTCAGTGAGAGAAGGCCCGTAGTGGTCGCAAAGAGTTCGCTACTAACGCTTTCGTACCACTCCTCAATCTGCGTAGCGGCGGCATCGAAATCTGCTTTTTCAATCCGGCAACCCCAACTGTTGAGAAACTTCAAGAGAGTCTTGCGATGTGATTGTTGTGTTAGGTCGAGTGCGGGAACCGTTTCGTCGAGAAACTCAAGATAGCCGCCGTCGAAAGAGGTCATAGTAGCGTACATGTAGCAACCGAGAGAAAGTTCAGCCAGTGTCATATCCCTGTCTGCCATGCTTTTTTAGTGAGTGGTTTTTGACCCCTTCTTATATCTAAACTCGTTGCCCGGTTCCGAGGTTGGCGGGATCGTCTCGCCTCGTTCGATCACGGTACGGCGACCGTCTTCTACCTTGCCCCCACGAGGCCCAACTTCAATCAGTTCACCAGAATCGGGGGCTTTCTCACCCGGTTTGTAAGTTGCCATAAATCCTCCCTGCAAAACGAAAAAAACTTAGGTACGCCAAAAACTCGGGCGGTTCAGGACACGGCAGTCCCGTGGCTTGATCCCGATATTGTGAAAGTCTCCGTCGTGACAGCAATACAGATGGCAGTCGTAGCAGACATCGAGGAAATCCGAATCATCAGAGCGTCCGCGTGGGTGGTGTCGGTACTTCTTGTATTTCGCCTGACCACAACAATCGCAACGCCTGCGCTTCGGAATTGCCCGCGAGAAGTGAACTCGGGGTCCGTCGTGTGGACAACTCGTTCGGTTGTGACCGGGCCGACCGCAAACGCCACACGTCGGTTCAGCGGGTGCGGAATCAGACAAAGCGGCAAGGATCGCGAAGCCGGTCCCGATCAAGACAAGAGGATGAGTCCACCACGGACGGCTGTTGGCACGCGGTTCGAGATCAACGGAGCGATACAGGTACATCGGCGCAGCACCCTGGCTTCGATTATACCCCGCCCGATTTTTGATCGAGATTACTCCGATCGCGAAAACCCCACGATATCGTCCACGGAAATTTTTCTCGGGGCTGCTTTAATGCATATTTCTGCACTGCTGGTTTCCGGCATACCGAGATTGTCCGCGGAAGCCGTCGCCGTCACGCGAATAGACGCTGTTTCCCGAGCACCCATGTAGAAGGGCTCGGCAGCCCAGGCGGTCGTGCCTGGTTGTACGGTCCCCATATATGCACGAACCTCGTAGAGGTCTCCGAATTGACTGACTTCGACTCGACGGGGCTCCGGATTCCGAAACGGGCGAATGGAGGGTATTCGTTCCCGAGATGGTTTAATCGGCATGTCGGATTCAGCAACGGCCACAACCTTGGCAGCGTCGAATTCCAATGTCAGAACGACTTCCTCTGCGGCGACCGTCGCCGCATTGGTGATCACCAGGCCGAGAGGCCCAAGGAGCATCGTATGATGCACCCACTCGGCGATTTCCACGTAGTAATCCCGATTAGCCAACAGGTCGACGGCAGTCGAAAAGACGCTTGCAGACTGTCCGTATGAGGGAATCGTACTAGCCGGCGGCACGATAGCGTACTGGGATGTAATTTCGACTTTTGCGCCAAGCTTCACACGGTTTGAGAGGTCCGCAAACTCCCAAGTCAAAGCCGGTTCCTTGCGAGCCGAGCCGACCGCGCGCCCCATCTTGAACACTTCATCCGGTGCAGCGATGCCTGTTGTGTCCCCGCGGCGAATGTACACGGCGTTCGCCTTGAGCTGACCGAAGTCCTTAACTAGATAGAACGGGCGATCCTGGACTGGTATCGTGATTACACCAACATCGCGTCCTTCAAATTTGACTCCTGAATACGAGAAAGTCAGCGGGCGGTTTGTCTTGCTTTGCACGAATTGCTGGAGATTCCGATTAAGTAGGTGCTGCGTTACGCCATGGACGACACTGCGATTGCCGCGCACTTCCTCTACTCCAACGAGGATGTAGGCGTCGGTTGTTCGCCACGCATTGGCGAAGGCGAGTAAGTCCTTCAAAAGCTCGGCTCTTTCGTCGTCATTGGCTTTGTCGAAGGGGTACTGGTCACGTTTAAAGTCAAGCGTCTCGGATTCCTCGCGGTAGAGAAGACTCTCCAGAAGTTGTACGTCCATGGTCGGTTCTTGATTATAGAGCCGAGACTGTCTCTCAACAACGATTCCGCGGATGCTAAGCGCCGGGCGGGGTGGCCCGCTCAAGCCCGGTTTTTGGCTTGAGTTGGGATGTTTACACCTCACAGACTTGGGCCAGCGAACAAGCTAGATTGTCCTCATGCCATCGGGACTAACGCGTTTTCACCACGGCGGGCAGAGTCATTTCGTCACTTTCTGCGGCTACCATCGTCATCGGTTTGGATGTCCTTCCACCAAGAAGTAGTCAGTCATAACGTGGGTTCATTGCGCTGTCTCGCCTATGCGCGGACCGAGTATCCGTCCCAGAGCCATCCCATCGACGACCGTTGCAGCGGAATCTTCGAGGTAATAACGCAGGAGTGACACGGTGTCTTCGTCGGCCGCTTCAATCCTGTCCAAGTGACATGACAGACATTGCATCGACCTCTGCGCCGACAACAGCAGATTGCGAACCAGCAAGTGTGGCGAAACCACGTCGCCGAGTTGTTCATCGGACAGAACTCCATTGTGAGAGCTTTTAGCCGGCCACAACCAAATCGAAAGTTCGCCGAGATAGACCGTCGCTCGCACCCCCTCGACCTCTACCTCCCCTGCCGATTGCGGCCCGCAGAAACGGACGAGTGGATAAAAGCGCTCTCGTATCAGTTGCACAATATGCTTGTTCATCAGTTCCCCTCCGCCTTATTTGATCGATCCGATTCTTGCTATTAGTAATGAGCGGCTTTTCGATGTCTGCGCTCGTCGACGTTTAGAGACTAATTCCGTGGCTGTTGAGGTTGAGTCCGTTGCCGGTAGGAGACTGTGCGTTTTCCGCGACGGACTGCGTGAGCGACTGGCCCGCTTGTTCAAGCGCATTGTCGCGGGTGATGGGCTGGGCGTGGCGGTCAAAGAACTGGCCTTGGCTGTCGATGTGTAACCAGCGGTGGGTTTCAGGATGTTGGTAGCTGTGGATGCCTTCGGTTTCGCGTTGCCACTTGTAGACCTGGGCTTCTGTTGGAAGAGCTGTTTCGATGGGGCCGTACTGGCGGTTGCGCTCGCCTTGTTCGGGGGTGAGCTGAGATTGTTGTTCCGGTTTCAATTCATTGAGGTGTTGCATAGTGTGCTCCTTCGGAGTTTGGGATTGTGAATGCGGAGCGGATGCCTCGTAAAAATCGATGGCCGAGGTTTTGCTCACATCGGTGCTGAGGCGCTGGGCAAGCGTCGCTGCATCATTGGTGTAAATGTGGGCGTCCTGGGACGCCCGCGAAATGGAGACGTAGGCAAAGCGGGGGTTGAGGAGTTCGGAGAACGCATTGGTGTCCATATTGACGAGGACGCGGTCTTCGGTCAAACCCTGGGAACTGTGGCTAGTAACGGCATAGCCGTGATCGAAGTGCCGCATCCGAGCGGGGTCGAAATTGACAGTTCTTCCGTCATCCATTTTCACGGTCAAGCGATTGTCATTGTCGATGGCTTCGATCCGGCCGCGATCACGGTTGTGCACGTCGAGATCCTTATTATTGTGCGTGAACTGGATGTGATCGCCGGTGGAGAATTCGCGCGGAAGGTTCGTGTAAACATTCACTCCGCGCAATCGCTGCGGATCGTAGGCCACATGCTGGCCATCTGCTCTGGCAACGGTCACTCGATTGTTGGCGGGATCGGTCGCGACGACCGTGGCGTAGCTGTTTCTTTCCAGGCCCAGCTGGTGGCTGCCACGAATGTACTGCACGGTGTCGCCGGGGTTGTACTTGGCGGCCCACGCTCGATCTGCGCCGGTCATGTCGTTTCGAGCCACGAGCACCGGAAGAGAAACATTCTCTTTTCCGAGTGCGCCAGAGGCTTGTAACTCGATCCTCACGGCCTGATTGATGTCTCGCCGGGAAGCGTTGTCGGGAGAGACGATCAAAGTCTTTTCGGGGTTCGAGGCGTAGTCCCTGGCAATAGCGGCAATGCGCTCTTGGGGATTGGAAATCTCGGTGATGCGCCCCTGAGCTTGCAGCAGGGAGATGCCGGTGTGGGTCTCATTCCTGGCAAGATGTTCGACGGCTTTGAGCAATTCGGGGTCTTTCTGCCGCACGATCTGGTCGAGTTGGGCGGTTCGCATTCCGGCGTCCTGCAGTTGCTCGAAGGGTTTT
>Ga0187887_10001259_pt1 | contig 21996 bp, 17 predicted proteins | sample June2016WEW_7_10_FD_132977 | JGI IMG/M metagenome (GOLD analysis project Ga0187887, IMG submission 132977) | Peatland microbial communities from SPRUCE experiment site at the Marcell Experimental Forest, Minnesota, USA - June2016WEW_7_10 | ecosystem: Environmental > Terrestrial > Soil >... | reverse complement strand
GGGGGCGCTTGCACATACACAGTCATCAACGCCACCCCGGCCACCGCCACTGGAACGTACACGATCGGCGGTGGCCGGGATGGCGTTGATGAATGTGTATGTGCAAGCGCCGCCGGAGCTGCAGGTGGCCTTCAAAGCGCTCTCCGTCACATAGCCCGGCGTGGTGGCGGTTCCGAAAGTGGTGGGCAGGCCGTAGTCGGAAGTAGGACCGGCCATGGTGAATTGCAAGGTGGAGACCGCCGATAGGGCGATATTGTTGCCGCTGTTATCTTGCACGGTGAAGGCGACGGTAGGATTTTGCCCGGCTTGGGTATTGGTTACGCCGGTAATGGCGAGCTGAAGACCGGCTATTTGCGTATCCGGGTTCTGGGGGTACAACGCCGCGGTGTCGGTGGGCACCACATGCGCTCCCATGATGGAGGCGTCGAAGATCTCGTCGTCCTGGGGGACATGGCAGGTGGCACACTGGCTGTCATCCGTCTGAAATCCGCCCGGGTGGTTTGCGCCAGTGGCGAAGTTGACGTTGTCGTGGCAGGAGCCGCAGGCCGCCCGCGTAGGCTCGGTCAGGAACGCTTTGGCTTGCGCGGCCCCGGTGGTCTGGCTGTGGCAAACCTCGCAACGCTGGGCCATCGCAGGATCGACCACCGTTGAAAAGTTATTGACGGAATTCATGTAGCCGATGATTTCATAGGGAGCCGGCGGAACGGTCGTTGTACCGGACGTGTACCCGAGGACGCTGGGCAACGACGATCCCATGTGGAGCTTATGCGCAAATATCTTGAAATCCAGGCTGTTGCCCGTGACCGGATCGGCGTTCTGCGGCTGGTGGCACATCACGCACATGGGCATGCCGCTGGCGTATCCGCCGTGAAAGGCTAAAACGTAGTGGCAGGTATTACAACTCTGGGTGCGGATGACATCGCGGGTAACGGTCACCGGTGCGCCATTGGGAACGAAGTTAAAGGTGGCGCCGGCATAGTTCGTGCCCAAGCCGAATGCCGTTAAATCGCGATTGCCGTCGACCGCCACGGTGGTGGTCACGGTAGGATCGAATCCCGCGGGAGCCTGCGCAATGAAGGTGTATGTGTATTGGCCCGGACCCACCTGCTTGGCGGGGGCAGTGAATACTTCGAAGTCCGGGCGGACGATGGTGCCCAGCACCGGGCCGGTGGCCGACGCGGTCGTGTAGGCGACATATTGTTCCTGGCCTTTGGGGATGTAGGCGGCGACGTACGCCAGCGAGATGACACCCGGAGTCGTCGCGCCGGCCGCATCCAAAGGCAGACCCGTGGGATCGGTCAGCGTATAGGTAACGGTGATGACGCCGGCGCTCGATATCGCAGCCGAATTGATGGTGATGTTCAGACCTGGGAGCACGAAGTCAACCAAGGCCTTGGGTGCCCAGTAGGCTTTATCGCGCGGCGAATAGGGCGATTTGGAGCCACCCACCAAGGCAGCCGAGCCGGCCACCAGCAGCAACACCAGAAGGATTCTCGAAATCCGTGAAACCGACGAAGATACCTGCATACTCCCTCCAAAGGCGAGCGGTCTAGACCGCACGCAGTTGCCCGGGCGGGAAGCGACCCGCCCTACCGGTCGTCAAGGCTGAACGAACCCCAAACCATATTGTATCCGCAAAAAACGATTTTACAACCCATTAGTGTTGAACTACCCGGCAAAGTTCTCCACTTTTTGTTACAAATGTCCGCCGACCGGCGCCCATCGCGACGAAACCGGGTCTTCGCAAGCCCAGGTCCAAAGCAATAAACCCGCCGCTTCAGTGCGGGAACCGCCACTAAGCTTTCCTTATTCACTAAGATCCAGTGCAGAACCTGCACCCAGTAATGCCAAAGTTGCCGTCCATCGCATGACGGCGCATTGAGCTGACAAAATCAGCGCCGCGGAGTCGAAGAAGGTCCGCTGGCACGGCGCATGCCGATCCCCTTGTTAAGTAAAGCGGAGCCGGCCGCGCTCTTCGACCGTGGTGCGACTTCCGTTGTGGCACGCTTTATGAACGATAGGAGGGCCCATCGGCTGCGACGTTCCGCGGCATTTCCAGTCACGGCAGACCCGCTCCGTCCACTTGTAATGGTCTTTCGCCTCGTCCTTGGCTGTTGGTCAATTTTGTACACTGCCGCGAGCGGATCATGTTCTTTATTGGACTAACTTGGAACCGATGTATTGTTTGGCACATTATTCCGGGCCGGGAGGGAAGCATCGCTCGGGTGGCTGGTGGATACGGCTTTAGCGCAGTTTCGGCATGGAAAGGGAGGGAGTAAGATGTGCCTGGCCATTCCTGGCAAAATCGTCAACAGCGAACAGGAGAACGGGATTGGTGTCGGGCGGGTCGAGTTCGGCGGCATCAGCCGCGCCACCTGTCTCGACCTGGTTCCTGAAGCGTCGGTCGGCGATTACGTGCTGGTGCACTTAGGTTTCGCGCTCAGACGGGTCGACCGCGAGGAAGGCGAGCGAAGCCGCGCACGCCAGTAGGCGCCGCGCTATGCAGAACCTGCATGCGAGCATGCCAAAGTTGCCGGTCATCCCCAGTGCGGGACAGACTGCGGCCGGCGGACTAAAGTCCGCCGAACTATTGCCAAATGGCTTCGGACCGAACGTGCAGTCCGACCGCCCTCGCATCCAGGACCATTGGCCCCACTCGTGCACTAAACATCGACAGTCGCACCGAGATCGCGTGTCAGGCAGTCTGCACAACCAGAAAGGTAGTGGATCGATTCCATGGCTTTACCGCTCACCGGAGAGGTCCCCGAAACCATTCTCATTGCAGAAGACGACCCAGCTATCCTCGAACTGGTTCAAGTGATTCTTAAAGAGGGCGGTTTTGAGGTGCTGCCGGCCAGTTCCGCCAGGAAAGCCATCCGCGTCGAAGCGGGTTTCTCACGAACCATTCATCTGCTGCTTTCCGACGTTATGATGCCCGACATGTCCGGGCCGGACTTAGCGGAACTGTTGAAGCTTCGGCGGCCGGAAATGCGGGTAATGCTGATGTCCGGCTACGCCGACGGCGCTATGCTCGTTTTGAACCATGGCTGGCATTTCATCGAAAAGCCTTTTCTGCCGGCCGCCCTGCTGGCCCGAGTGACTGACATTCTGCACACAAGAGTGCGCGATCAAGGCACGGATCATTTCGACCCGCGCGAGCAGACTAAGCTGGCGGGCGAGAGTAAGGCGGCGACCTAGCCGCCGGGGAATGCGGCTAGGCGCGGATCGGACGGCGGAGAGCGACACTTACATGCGACCGTTGATGTCTCTATTGTTTCCGATGGCGGCAATGCTCTGCCTACCGGCCGGTGCGCAGGTGCGGAAGGCGAACCGGGCGAAGGCGCCCGCGGTCACCTTCGAGGAGGCTGTCGATGACGCGACTCAGGCGGGCGCCATAGGTCCGAACGCCAAGGGGCCGGCCGTGGTGCGCGCCCAGATCCTGCTGGACCGCGCCCACTTTTCCTGCGGCGAAATCGATGGCAACTATGGCAGCAACCTGGAGAAGACCGTGGCCGCATTTCAACGCGCCCGCGACCTCCCCGTGAATGGTTCAATCGGGCCCGAAACGTGGGCCGCGCTGAATGCCGGCCAGGCGCCGGTATTGGTCACTTACATGATTGTACCGGAGGACCTAGCCGGGCCCTTCGTCGAGGTGCCCGCGGACCTCATGGAGCAGGCCAAATTGCCGTCATTGGGATACGCATCGGCAGTAGAAGGGCTGGGCGAGAAGTTCCACGCCAACCCCAGCCTGTTGAAGGCGCTCAATCCGAACAGCCGCTTCGACCAGGAGGGCGAAATCATCCAGGCGCCGAACGTGGCAATGCCAACGCCGGGTCGCGCGGCTTCGGTGGTAGTCTCCAAGTCCGATAGCTCAGTCACGGCTTTCGACGCCGAAGGGAAGATTCTTTCCTACTACGTGGCCACCATCGGCAGCGAGCACGATCCGCTTCCGATCGGGGATTGGAAGATCAACGGAGTATCGCGCAATCCGGTATTTCACTACGACCCGCAGCTATTCTGGAATGCGAACCCTTCAGATCAGAAAGCGGAGATCAAACCTGGGCCGCGGAACCCGGTGGGCGTAGTCTGGATCGATCTTTCGAAAGAGCATTACGGCATTCACGGCACGCCGGCGCCGGCAAAAGTCGGCCATGCGGAATCGCACGGCTGCATCCGGTTGACTAACTGGGATGCTTTCGAGTTGTCGCATATGGTCAAGCCTGGGACGCCTGCCATCCTCAAGGAGTAAGATTCTGCGCCAAAGATCGGTAGCCGTCTTTTTCGCTGGTTTTGCCTGCGGTCTGGTGTTCCACGCGATACTCATCCGGCAGACCGGGGTGCGGCGCGGCATCCACGCCTCCGTTGCGCCAGGCGGGCTCCCGGCGCCCCAAACGCAGCCGGCGCGCAGGCCGGATATGCGCCGTGCCCGCCTCTCCGCCGCGCCCTTGCATCCGCCGCAGCCGAACGCCCCGAATGGCGCTAGTGAAAGCCTGCCGGAGCGGCCGTTGATGGAACGCAGGCTGATCATTCCTGTACAGGGCGTCGCCGCCGGGGATCTGCGAGACAGTTTCAATGAGGTGCGCGGCGGCCACCGGCACGAGGCCATCGACATCATGGCCCCGCGTGGCACGCCTGTGTTAGCGGCCGGTGAAGGCAATGTGGCGAAGCTATTCCTCAGCAAACCAGGGGGCTTGACGGTCTACCAATTCGACGATAGCCGGACCTACTGCTATTACTATGCCCACCTGGATCGTTACGCGGCGGGGCTGCAGGAAGGCGCGCGGTTGCGCCAAGGCGAAGTTTTGGGTTACGTGGGCAGTACCGGCAATGCATCACCCGGCGCCCCGCACCTGCATTTCGCAATCTTCAAACTGGGATCCGAACAGCACTGGTGGGAGGGCACGCCCATCGATCCCTACGGGTTCCTAACCGGTTCCCCTGGCAAGTAGCGCAGGTAGCGGACGCCGGCCCTTTTGACATTGCCTGGGAAGCGATGTATCGGACGAAACCTGAACAACGCGGTGACCATCGCAGTGAGCTGACCAAAAACGGTCGCCACATTCAGATGAAACTCAACACTGGCAAGGAAGCACGTAGCGGCCGTAACCACTCGCCAGCTTCGAGCAGCCGCCAGGCACGCTTCCGCTTCGCCGAGCGTTTGCGCCTCGCTTGGACCACCTCGCCGCGGGCCATGCATCGAATCGGCGGCGACGCACGCTTTTCTTCAGGAGGACGCCACGGTCTACCATTGTCGCGTGCGCCGCCCGGACTGGCAGCTAAGCAGAACCCTTTCCCGACGGTCGCGGCTCCGAATCGACGTTCGTCCCGAGCCGCGCACGTAAGGAAGCGGTCGCGCCTGTTTAGCTCTTGCGCGATTTCCGGCGCAGCAGCCCCAGGCCCAGCAATCCGGATCCTAACAACAGCATGCTGAGCGGCTCGGGAGTTGCGCCGCCCGGCACGAAGCTCTGGGTAAACTCGCTCAACTGTCCGTTCGCGCCCGTTTCGATATCCTTGAAGATGTATATCGGGTTCGTGCTGGTGAACGGAGACGAAAACACCGGCTGGTCGGGGGCGCCGGAGGCGATCGTGATCTGGCCCAGCGGCTGTTCCATGATAGTGCCCGTAGGATCGGTGCACAAGACCGCCAAGGGACCCGCGATAGCGATGGGGTTGGCGCAGGCGCGCTCCGTAATCGTCGCATTGTTGCCGCCGAGCGACATATCGATCTGGCTGACGCCGCCCGTCACCTCGAACAGGAACTGTTCGTCCTCATTCGCTCCCCCCAAGTTGGGATTGAAGTTCAGGTAGGCCGCGCCAGTCACCGAATCGTAATCCGAACCGGCCAGAATGTCGATGATACCGGCGGCGCCGCCGGTGGCATTAGGGACCTCGAAATTAGAAAATGTCAGACCGCCGCAGACTATCACGGTCGAAGACGTGACGGCAGTGTCGATTGCCTGGTTGACCGTGCATTGCAAAAGCGATGCGCTCGCCACACCAAGCGAGAGCAGCGCGAGAACCAAGAGCGCGAAAAGCTTCTTCATCGTGTTTCCTCCGGGTCCCCCTGTGCAAGCCTTGGCCCAAAGCCGTAAAGCTTGCGATCGTATGCCAAACGCGAGCCAACCTTGGGGAGCCTTTCCGGCATTCGCCGGATCCGGTGCAGGACCTGCACACGCAAATGCCAAAGTTGCCGGTAATGGCCGGCCTATGTTCTTTCCAGAGGTACCGAAAGGCACAGCGGCGATTTAGCCGCGGCGTTCGGTCCGGGCGTTCGATCACACCCAGGGCGCATTGGAAGCGGTCGGCGCGGCGAAGAACGCCAAGCGCAAAAAAGGAATTAGCCGCCTGCCGTTCTAGGATTTCAGCCCGTCTGCAAGTATTTCCTTCACCCGCGCGGCGAGTTCGGCCGGAGCGAAGGGCTTGGGAAAAACGTCAAAGCCCGCGCCCGTGGTCTCGAGTTCAATTCGTCCGTCGGCGGGCAAGCCGGCCACCATCAGCACCAGCATGCTCGGACATTTCTGGCAGAGGTACACGGCTGCGTCGTGTCCATTGATATCGCCGACGTAAACGTCAATGAGCATCAAATCGGGCGGAGACTCGCGCACCATGTCGACGGCAATCCCCAGGTCCCCGGTGGCGCGCACGACGTATCCTTCGCGATCCAGGATTTCCCTAATGACTTTGCGCACGACCGGCGCCGAGTGAAAAACCAGGATGGTTGCACAATTGGCGCTCATGCACGCTCCACGTAGCCGAAGAGAATTATATAACGATTCAGCACGCCCGGCGAACCGCTTGGCCCACCCCACCCGCTATAATCAAACTACGTGGAACTGGAAAAGACACTGCTGCGCAAGGTAGGGGAGGCCATCCACCGCTTCAAGATGATCCGCGACGGCGACCGCGTGGCCGTGGCGCTCTCCGGCGGCAAGGATTCGGTGACGCTGCTGGAAGCGCTGCTGCTGCTGGCCGAACGCGCGCCTATCGACTTCTCGGTATGCGCCTTTACCGTGGAGCAGGGCAAGTTTCTGCGGCCCATCGAGCCGCTGGGCGAGTACCTCAAGCAGCGCGGCGTGGATTGGACCTACTATCGCGACAAGCCGTCGCTGCGCCTGCTCGAAGAGCAACCGGGCCATGGCTGCGACCTGTGCAGCCGTTATCGCCGGCGGGCTGTGTACGAGATCTGCGCGGGGCTGGGCGCCAACGTGATCGCCTTCGGGCACACCGCCGACGACTTTTGCGAGGCGCTGCTGCGGAATGCGCTGTTCACCGGGCGGCTCAGCGCGCTGCCGCCCATCACTCACTCGCGCGACCGGCAATTCCGGTTGATCCGTCCATTGGTCTTCGTGACGGAAGATATCACCCGCGCCTATGCGGAAGCGCGCGCCGTGCCGTTGACACCTTGCGACTGCTCGCTGCGCACGGGCACCGTGCGGCGATCGTTGCGCGGACTCTTCAGCGAATTGGAGAGAGAATATCCGCATCTGAAAGAGAATATGCTTTCGGCGATGGGCAATGTGGATACGAAGAGGCTGCTCGACCCGCGGCTATTGGAACTGGAGACGCCGGAGTTGTTTCCGATACTGAGCGAGTAGGGCGGGCCGCGCATGGCGCTGCCCCACCAGCCTCATTGGATGATGTACTCCTCGAACGCCAGTCCCACAATGCGGACACGGTCCGGCCGCACTTCCAACATGTTGATCCGCGGGATATGGGCCGAAGGGGTCGCCACCTGCGCCAGCACCAGTTTCACGGGAATCGGCCCTTTCACCGCCGCAATCTTAGCGCCCTCCCGGTCCACCCATCCATGATCGAGCGCGCAGCCATGCGCCACGAGGGTGTCCAGCAACGCGCTTGCGGTTTGGAATCCCGCCTCTTCGATGGGGCGTTCGCGCGGATTCAGGTCCAGCCAGTCGGTGATCAATCGATAAGTGAATCCCCACAACGGCACGCCGTCCACATCGATTGCGGGAAAGCGCACTGCGGCCGGCAAGCCCGGGACGGGCAGCAGCGCGTGGCGGGCCGGATCGCGCAACACGCCCAATGGCACCCACACGGCGGCGACGGCTTCCCGCGGATCGAGCCGCACCGGCCGCTCGTCGTCAACACCGAACAAAAATGGCGCGACGAGCAAAAAGCGGCCCACTCTGCGGCGCGCCACAGCCAGCGGCAGCGCCGATTCCAGCGATTCGCGCGCGAGACGGATGCCACATTCTTCTTCGAGCTCGCGCAGGGCCGTGTGCAGCGGGTCGTGGTCTTCCGGCTCGCGGCGGCCGCCGGGGAAGGACCAGTGACCGGACCAGGCGTCGGCTTCCCGCTCCGCGCGCCGCATCAGCAGCACCGAATCAGCCGCGCCGCGCGCGTGCACGATGGCCACGGCTGCGTCAGGTTCCGGCATGGGGTCCGCGCCGTTTCATCTTTCCATTTTCGTCGATTCGCGGCGTGGCGAGGGGCGGCGCACGGCGCCGCCCCACATAATCATTGGGTGGAAGGCTTCGCATCCGGCTTAGCGAACTTGGCGTCGTCGATCGGCACGTTCTGTTTAGCTTCCTGGATCTGAATGGTGAAGCGTCCATTGACCCGCGCCAGGCTCCAGCGGAAGGGCACCTTAACGCCATCCACCTCGCGGTAATCGGCGTAGTCGATCTGGGTCGGATTGCGGCCCACGGGTGTGTCGGTATAACGCACCTGCCGCACCAGCAAGCCGGACGACTGGCCGAAATAAAGCCGCACGGGCGGCTGGCCCTCACGCAGGCAGTTCAATGCGTAAGCAGGGCGGTCGCCGATTTTATCGGGATGCCCGACGCGGAAACCGGTGAAGATCTCTTTAATGTGCGTAGCAAAGTAGAAATCTGCGTCGAGCCTGGCGGCTTCGGCTTCCTGCCCCGACATATCGCGCGCCGGACGGCCGGTACTCCCGAGCCATCCGCCCTGCCCGTCGAAGGCGGTGATGCTGTCGCCCGACGCCATATGCGTTACGGACATGCGCTTATCCGGAGCTTTGGCGAAAACTTCTATGGGTGTGTCGTGACCGCCGACGCTGATGTTACCCTTCGATACGCGGCTGGAGATTTTGTGGAGCGCTTCGGCGCCGCCCACCGCCGCGACGTATTTCTCAAGGATTTGATCGGCGGTGGGCGCCGCTGCCGCAGAGGCGGCCGGAGCGGCTTCGGCATGCTCGGGCTCCGCATCGCCGGTCAGCACCGGCGGCGTTCGCACGGGGTCGTGAGCGCCGCGGTGGCAGGTGTAGCAAGTCACTTCCTTATCCCCGTTGAAGCTACCCTTATTGATGGCCAGCGTCATGGCGATCATTTTGCGCGCGGTCGCTTTCGCCGGCTTGTCGTCGGACTCGAATTTGCGTTCGACGTGGCAGAACTCGCATTCCACTCCGAGCGACGCCGCGATGAATTGCATGGCTGGGAACACCTGATCGGCCGGCGTGCCTTGCAGGGCCTGAATGTTCTTGAAAGCCTGCTCGGCGGTTTTACCGGCTGGGACAGGCTGGGCGAAGACCGGTATGGAGAGAGCCAAGGCGCATGTCACTGCGGCATAAGGCAGGGTTTGCAATTTGGAGCGCATGTCTAGAGACTAGCACCAGTCGCGGGCGGTGCGCCTGCTACGGAGCCGACTCGAACGCCGTTCCGCGGGAGAGCTTCGAGGCAGCGGCCTGAGAGGCCACGGCACGCTGGGAGCCTACAATGTCACCTAGTCTTACAAGTCGGAGGGCGGGCAATTCTGCCCGCAGCCGGCTTTCAGCCGGCTCTGGCCGCCTGAAAGGCGGCTGCGGCCAGGATTGGCCGCCCCACTGCTTTATTTGCCGCAGCCCGGAGGAGCGTTCGGACAGACCGTGCGGCACTGATCATCGCCGACGTCCTTAATCCACTGGTCGAGGCTCAGATTCGCGGAAACGCGCGCGCATGCCTCGCGAATCAAATCGGCCCGGTCGACGTAATAGCCCTTCAGGCCGTCTCGGCCGGCAGCGGCGAAAAGCCGAAGATTACCACTGAACCCAACGGACTCCACCGCTCCCGGATATTCCGCGCGCGCTATCTCGGCGCCGGCGTTGCCTTCGTAGACCTCCACGCGGCCGTCTTTGCAGCCGACGGCAACCCTGCCGCCCTGCCCGCCAATCGCGAGGGCGGAGGGATCGGGGCATACGTAAGTAGACCATCGCTCGGCAACCGACAGATTGGACGAAAAGGTCCACGTGCGCAGCCGCCCATCCCGATGCAAAGTCGCAAGTATCGGCTTATCAACCGCAAAAACAGCATGTCTCACGTCCTTCATTACCGGCAGCGCATCAGCGCCGTCCGCGGACTCCCACAACCAGAACCGCAGGCCGTGATCCAGCGTCACGCAAGCCAACGCCTGTCCGCCGGGGGCGAAGGATAACTCGACGGCTCCCTCCACCAGCGAGTGCATCATCCGCCCGTTCAGCCCGTAAATCTTGACGCCCGCATCCCGCCGGGCGACAGCCAGGAAGGGGCGGCTCGGATGCCACTTCACGTCCCCGATATTCGACTCGATTGCGAAACTGGTTTCAACCGCTCCGGAATCCATCCGCATGATGGTGACAGTTCCGTCGCCGGCCGCGGCCAGCCGCCCTCCATCCGCGGAAAAGCTGAAAGGGTTGGCTGGGGGCAGCGCGATTTTCCACTTCACCGGGTCTCCGCCGTCCATCCGCCAGATCCACGCGTGGCCGAAAAAATCCGCTCCGGCCATCCACTCTCCACCGGGCGAAAAAGCCACCGCGTTAATATCCGTAGCCGATCCGGTTTCCCATGCTTCATATCCCGCGGTCATGCGGGAGAAATGAATCTTGCCCCCACCATCGGAAACAATCGCGGTACGCGCGTCGGGAAACGCAATCGCCGTCGCGACGTCGTGGGTTGGTATCGCCAGCCGGCCAACCACGGCGCCTTGGCTTCTCAGCCAGAAGTCGACCAGTCCGTCGCCGCGTGCCGCCGCAATATACCGTCCTTCCGGGTCGTTGGCCAAGGCCCATAGCGCATAGCCCGCCGGAAACTCCCGGGTCGCCCCACCCCGGTTCGATGAATACTCGATTGTGCGTAGCGAGCCGTCGCGACTCGCTGTGCTTATGTAAGGAGCGTGTCCGCCGGCATACCGGATATCCTGTACCGTGTCGCGGTGGGCAAGCGGAAACTGGTCCTCTCCGGCCGGGATGCTCCAGAGGTGAAACTCGCCAGCCTCGCCACCAGTGGCAAGTTGATCGGATGCCGGGCTGAAGGCCATGGCCTTGATCGCACGCCCGTTGCGATGCTTTAGCGTCTTCACAATTCGAAAGCCGGCGAGCGTTCGCACCTGAACGATTCCGCGCTGGCCTCCGCTGGCGAGGTATTTCGAATCGGGGGAGATCGTGACCAGTTTGACGCCTTCCCCCTGTCCGTCGTTGTATGCGTATCTGTTCCGTCTTGTTCTCAGATCCCAGACTGTGACGTTGCCGTCGCTGGAGGCGGCGGCCAACAGTGAAGAGGCTTCCGAACCGGCGAGGGAAACGATGGGTGACTTTTGCTCGAACACGAACGTTGGACTTGTGGGCCACGAGAGATCCCAGACGGACACTCGTCCTTCAATGTCGCCGGTCACCAACCACCCGTTCGTACTAAAAACGGCGGCAAAGACCATCGATTCATGCCGCAATACGGAAATCACGGGTCCGCCCTGCGTCCGCCAGATCCGCACCGTTTTGTCTGTCAAGCCCGAATCGACCGGCGAAACGTTGGCGTCAATGCTCCCCGCAAAAGTAGCGACCACCCCCCGTGCCGGATCAATGGCCATACCCCCTATGCCGCCAGGGTGCAGCCCGACGCTGATTGGGCGCAGCAACTGCTTCAGGCTACCGCGAAGGACCGTCTCCGCATCCGTTGATGAAACCCGCAGGTCCCGCAGCCGGTCGGATGCCTCGATTGCCATGATCGCGCTCTCCTCCAGACGTTGCGGATCGATCGCTACCTGCGCCGCACGCGCGGCCAGCTCGCGCGCACGAGTCTCCCGCCCTCTGTGACCCGATATATAAAAGCCGAGGCCAACGCCCAACAAGAGGGGCACCAGCGCCGCGGTGAGGCCGAGTTTCCATCGCCGCGCGAACCTGCGGCTCGCGGGGATGTAGGTTTGATGCTGAGGCGCGGGAATCCGCGTTTTCGCATCGGCGCCGGCTAACCATTTTTCGGCGTCTTCGATCTCAGCGCCGTGCAGCAGGCGGGACCACGGACGCCCGTGCCGCTCCCAGTCGAGCGCGGCGGTCAGCAGGCGGGTGTGCATTGCGCGCCACTCGGGATCCCGATTGAGCGCGGCGGCCAGTTCCTCAAAGCTCGCCTGGAATCGCAGGGGATCGCGGAAATCCACCCACTGAACGCGCGCCATCTCTTGCGGCAACGCGGCGACGTCTTGAAGCAAGATTGGCACCAAGGTCTTTCTAAGCGCCGCAGCCTGGTTCAGCTCGACCTTGCACACATCTGAACCGAGCAGATCCGGGCTGAGCACGGCGGCGAAATAATCCGAGTCGGCAATTCCGCGCAGCAGCGTCTCTAACCAGTCCGCGGTCGGATGGATGTCTTTCCGATCGATCCAGACACTGTAGCCGGCGGCTTCGAGGCTGGCGCCGATCTTGGCGACGAACGGCGAGTTCTTGCGCGAATAGGAGATAAATATGCTCGCCGGCATGGCTTTCGCCCGCGCGGAAAAAGCGCGGAACTCAACAGATACTATACCGCCCAACCGGGTCCTGGCATCGGAGGGCAGTGGGTCGGTTTGGTTTTGTGCCGCGGATAATCCGGATCAGCTCGTATACGGCGCCTGCATCCGCGTGGACACTTTCGCCATATACCGACGTGCCATAGAGCATTCCGTTCTCAGCCACAATCACACCCCCAATGGGAGAGGAAGGCTTCGGACTCACCTGGGTGGTAAAGCTGTAGAGCGTGGTCAGAGCCGGAGGGGTCTGAGCGGCAGCTAACGAGAGAAGCAGTGAAGCACTCAGTATGCCGCAGAGTACCAAACCCCAGCTTGTTCTCATAAGGCCTCTTTGCCGCGGCCGTGCTTTCTGTCAGACAGGGGCTGGCGTGGGCCACGCCAGGCAAAAAGTATATCATGCGTGAGACAGGCGCGAGTTTCTCGGCCAAACGCCGGGGTGCGTAACTGATCCGGAGTACGTCTTCAAGCCGGCTCAAGCGTTCCGAATGTGAATCGCCCTCGACAGCCAGCCTGCTCTGATGTAGCATAAAGGACATTATCAAATGTCGATTCCAATTACCTCCGCCCCTATTGCCCGCCTCCAACCGCCAGTCGCCGCCGGGGGCGCCTCCGCCACCGTGGCGATGGAATTGGCACATCCTCTACGGTTCCGGGAGAGTCGCAAATCGCAACGCCGCTCTCTGGCTCCGTCGCCGCGGATGCCACTGTGCTGAGTCGAGGCTGAAGAGGATTGAAGTTATGGCAGGTCTACGGAACCGGTTCATCGCGTCGCAAGCTTTCATAACGCTCCTAACCATTGTCCCCGCCATCGTGGGGCCAACACGAGTGGATGCGCAGACCGGTACGCCGACACGGCCGGAACCTGTCCGTCTAGTGCTTGGCCTTCCGATAAGAGGCCAACTGGCAGAAGGGAAAATCGATTCCTATTCGATTGAACTTCAAACCGGGCAGTACATGCGCGCCGTCTACGTTCAGCCGCAGTCGTCAACCGTAGCAAGCCTTTTCCCGATGCAAGACAAAGTTGCCTCTGTTGAGCTGCATTTAGTCGGAGGCCAGCGGGGGGGATATCGCGAACCTATCTGCTGGATTGCTAAGGAAAAGGGTGAATACCGGCTGGAGATTGCCGCCTCGGGAAAGGTGTCCGGCTCGCCGGACTATCAGATTCAGCTTGACGAGATTCGCCCGGCGGCCGCGGCAGACCAATATAGGCTGTCCGTGCAAGGCAGCCTCGAAGAAGCCAGGCTCCTCACGTCGCGGAACGAGGCGAAGGAAGCGCTTGCGGCCGCGGAGCGGGCATTATCCTCGGCTCGGGCGGCGAAAGACCAGGATCGAGAGGCCGCCGCACTGAATGCGGCTGCATCTTTGCGCGACCGTTTGAGCGAGGAACAGGAGGCCGCCGCATACTATGAGCAGGCGATGTCCATCGAACGCGATCTTAAAGATCGGAGCTGGGAAGCCCGGAGCTTGAACAACCTGAGCATAGTATATATGCGGATGAACAAGCCTAAGGAAGCGGTGAGCAGTCTGAAACGTGCGCTGGTCATCGAACGGGAAATTAACGATCGCCAAACGGAAGGCAAGACTCTAGGGAACCTGGCAGTGGCCTATCACGATTTAGGCCAATTCGAGGACGCCGTCAGATCTAGCCAGGAAGCTTTGCAATTGCAGCGCGAGATCAAGGATCGGCGGGGGGAGGGCCGCAGCCTCGATACACTCGGAACCGAATACAGCTCCTTAAGCCGTTATGCGGACGCCATCCAAGCCTTCGAACAGTCGCTGGCTATCAAGCGCGAGATCAATGACCGCGCTGGCGAGGCCAACTCGCTTGGAAACATAGGAAACACATACCTCCAATTGGGTCAGTACCAACAGGCAGTCGGTTATTTCGAACAGACCCTTGCGATCATGCGAGAGCTCAAATATCGGGCGGGCGAGGGCGAAGCCCTGACGAGCCTTGGGGACGCCTACCGAGCCCTCCATCAACCCCAGAAAGCGATCGGAATCTACACGCAGGCAGTCGAAGCCCTGCGCGAGGGCAAGGATCAGTCGGGCGAAGCCACGACTCTCACGGCGTTGGGCGATGCGTACCGTGATTTGAAACAGGAGGCGCAGGCAATCGCGCTCTACGAACAAGCATCGGCCATCGTTCGCAAGATCCAGGATCGGGTAGGTGAAGGCGAGACGTTAAAAGCTCTGGGCCATGCCTATCGGGAGCTGGGCCAGGGGCACAGGGCGATTGAGTATTATCGGGAAGCGCTTGCGATTGACCGGGAGATTAGAGGCCGCCGCAGCGAGGAATTCGAGACTCTGGCGGGAATGATGGAGGCCTGGCAAATTTCGGGCAATCCCCGGCTCGCCATTTTCTACGGCAAACAGGCCGTCAATACCATCCAGTCAATCCGCGCCGACATTAATAGTCTCACTCCGGCATTGCAGAAGAGTTTCTTGAAGGGGAACGAGAAGCCTTACCACACCCTCGCCGACCTGCTGATCGCGCAAGGCCGGCTGGCGGAGGCCGAGCAAGTGCTAGGGCTGCTTAAGGAGCAAGAGTACTTCGACTACGTTCGGCGCGACGCGGCCGAGGCGTCATCGGTCCATGGCAACGCGAATCTCAATCCCGAAGAAGCCGAGGCCGACAAGCGCTACCGTGAGATCGACGGCCAGTTGGCGGCCATAGGGGCCGAGCGCGGCGATTTGCTCGCCAAGAACTCGCGTACGCCCGAGGAGACGCAGCGCCTCGATCGGCTTGAAAAGGACATTGCGGTTGGCAATACTAATTTCGAGAAATTCTTGGACGATCTGGCGCAGCGTTTCGCCGCCAAGCCCGCGATGGCGCTGCGTGTCGAAGACTTGCGCGAGACACAGGGGATTATGGAAGACCTGCGCGAGCTGCCGCCGGGCACGGTCGCCATCTTCACCTTGGTCGGCGAAGACAAGTTTCGCGCCATCCTCCGTACCAGCGATGTGCAGAAAGCATATGAGTATCCCATTGCCGCCGCGGACTTGAATCGCAAGATATCGGATTTCCGGCAGGTGGCGATGGATCCCGAGCGCGATCCGAGGCCGCTGGCGGCGGAGTTATACAAGATCGTAGTCGGCCCGATGGCTGAAGATCTGCGCCAAGCCAAGGCCCAAACGCTGATGTGGTCGCTCGATGGCACGCTGCGCTACCTGCCCCTGGCGGCGCTGTACGATGGCCAGCGTTATCTGATCGAACAGTACCGGGTTTCGGTGATGACACTGGCCAGCGAGACACGCCTCAAGGATCGGCCGGACGCGGAGTGGAAGGCGGCCGGGTTTGGGGTGACCAAGGCTTACAAAGACGCGCCGGCGCTGCCGTGGGTTTCCGCGGAGTTGTCGGGCATCATCGCCAGCAAGCCCGGAGATGCGGGAGCGCTGGCGGGCGAGGTCGAACTGGACGACGCATTCACGCAACAGGCCATGAAGGAGACACTGCGGAAGCGTTATGCGGTGGTGCACATCGCGAGTCATTTCCGCTTCCAGCCGGGCGACGTTACGCAGTCGTTCCTGCTGCTGGGGGACGGCCGTCATCTGAGCCTCGCGGATTTGAAGACGTCGGCGAACCTGTTCGGCGGCGTACAACTGCTGACGCTGTCGGCATGCAATACGGGGATGGGCGATGGGACCGAGGTGGAGGGATTCGGAGCCCTGGCGCAGCGGCAGGGAGCCAAGGCAGTGATTGCCAGTCTGTGGCCGGTGGCGGATGCCAGCACCAGCCTGTTGATGCAGAGGTTTTACCGCATCCGGGAATCGTCGCCGGGAAAGACGAAACTGGAGGCGCTGCGCGAGGCGCAACTCGAGTTGCTCCACGGGACCGCCAAGCTGGCGGAGAGTGCGGCGACACCGCGCGGCGTGCTGGTGAAGGCTGTGAATCGGACGGACGGCAATCCCGCGATGGAGGCGCCGCGCTTCGCTGCCGATCCGCAAGTTCCATATGCGCACCCGTACTATTGGGCGCCCTTCTTCCTAATGGGAAATTGGTTGTAGCCGAGGCGCGGCGGTAAGGGCTCGTACGTAGTCCCCCGCCAGCGCGGGCGTCCGTTCATCGTTTTCATTTCTTCGCCGCGACGTAGCAGACAGCGACGAGGGCACCAACAGAACCGCTCCTGCGTGGCCTCGATGCTAGATCCGCCGGGCGCATACCGCCAGGTGAATTATTGCCACGCGGGCGAAATACGGGCAGCTCACCCGCCCGCCGCCAAATGCCGGGTTCGATGGCGTCTTTTTGAGCCAACACGACATCAGTCAGGCTAACGAGATCAACAGCTTAGGTCGTGCTTGCCGGAAGGACGCGGAAACGGTAAGTCTATGAAATGTTTTGGTGGACCTGGTGAGATTCGAACTCACGACCTCTTCCATGCCATGGAAGCGCGCTCCCAACTGCGCCACAGGCCCGGTTCCGCTTCATTGAATATACCACGGCAAGCACCCGATTGACACGCCGCCGACGCGCTTGCCTACAATGGTATGATGCCTCGCAGGCGCGTGCACGCGCTCATTCTACCGATCTGCCTGTCAGCGCTGGTTCTCTCCGGTTGCTTCGTCCGCAGACGCATTATCACGCGCAAGGGTTCCAATCCTACGCCGGTCCTGATTACAGCGGATAAACAGACCCTCATCGACCGCCTCGCGCGCGATTACCAGGCCATCCAAAGCTTCAGCACCACGGTGGACATGGTGCCCGCGCTGGGCAGTTCCGAAAAAAGCAAGATCACCGAATACAAGGATGTGCGCGGATATATCCTGTTCCGCAAGGCCGCCGATATCCGCATCATTGGCCTGTACCCGGTGGTCCGCAACAAAGCCTTCGACATGGTCTCGAATGGCAGGGACTTTCGCCTATATCTGCCCGCCAAGAACCGCTTCGTGGTCGGCTCGAACCAACTCGTGGCGCACTCCGCCAACAAGATAGAGAATCTCCGCCCGCAGCATTTTCTAGAGGCGCTGCTGGTGGCGCCGATGCAGCCCGACGAAAAAGCCGAACTGGTGAATTTCACCGACGAAGACAATGCCGCCTACATCCTGCACCTGGTTCGCATTCTGCCGGACGGAGAGATCGTACCCACGCGCAGTATCTGGTTCAGCCGCATCAACCTGCACCTTGCCCGGCAACTGGTGTTCGACCCGGCGGGCAACATTCTGACGGATGCACGCTATAGCGACTGGCACGATTACGATGGCCAGCCCTTCCCCAAGACCATCGATATTACGCGCCCGCAAGATGAATATGCCGTGGTTCTGAACGTGGTGAAGATGGATATCAACCGCGGCGTCTCCGACGAGAAGTTCGTGTTGGAGCAGCCCGAAGGTACGCAGCTTCAGGTGCTGGGCGAGCCTGTTCCCGCGCCGCCAGCCGCTCCGCCGCCCCCCGCCAAAGGAAAGAAGAAGAAACCGTGACGGTCAGACTCGTCCTGGAGAACTTGAAGCACAAGCCCATGCGCAGCCTGCTGAGCATGTTCCTGATTGCCGTGCCGGTGACGCTGATTCTATGCCTGGTGGGTCTGAGCCAGGGCATGCTGGACGATTCCGCCCGCCGCGCCCGCGGCATTGGCGCCGACATCATGGTGCGGCCGCCTGGGACCTCCGTGCTGACTCTCAGCGGCGCGCCCCTGCGCGAAAAGCTGGTCGCGGCCATTCAGCATAAGCCGCACGTGGCGCTGGCCATCGGCATGGTCGCGCATCTGGTGGGCGGCATCAGCTACGTCACCGGCATCGATCTCGATCAATTCAACCGCATGAGCGGTGGATTCAAGTTTTCCGAGGGCGGTCCTTTTCAGGGGCCGAACGACATCATCGTCGATGAATACTACGCGCAGCAACACAAGCTGCATGCGGGAGACCAGGTGACCAACATCCTGAACCACCGTTGGCGCGTTTCCGGCATCGCGGAGGGCGGTAAGCTTGCACACCTGGTGGTACCCATGCGGACCTTGCAGGATCTTACCGGAAATACCGGCGGGGTGAGCCAGATCTTTGTGAAGGCCGATCAGCCCGCCAATATACCGGCGGTGGTGGCGGAACTGAAAGGGCTGCTGCCCGATCACAACATCTACACGATGGAGGAATTCACTTCGCTATACACCGTCGAAAACGTTGGCGGGTTGAACACGTTCATCCACGTGATGGTGGCGATCGGCGTGGTGATCGGGTTCGCCGTGGTTCTGCTTTCGATGTACATGGCGGTGCTGCAGCGGACCCGCGAGATCGGCATTCTGAAGGCGCTGGGCGCCTCGCGCTGGTTCATTCTGAAAATCATCCTGGCCGAAGCGATCGTGATGGGGCTGGGCGGCACCGTGGTGGGGATCGGGCTGAGCTTCGCGGCGCGCGCGCTCATTCAAGCGTTGTATCCGGCTTCCCTGACGCAAGCCATAACGCCGGTATGGTGGCCGATTGCCGGCGCGATCAGCCTGGCGGGCGTGCTGCTGGGCGCGCTTTATCCGGGTTTGAGCGCGGCCGCGCAGGACCCCATCGAGGCGCTCGCGTATGAGTGAGCCGCTGATCGAAATCCACGGCCTGCGCAAGGTCTATCGCGTGGGCAAGGTGGATGTTGCCGCGCTGCGCGGCGTGGATCTGGATGTGCCGCCCGGCGAGTTCCTGGCCATCGTAGGGCCGTCGGGCAGCGGCAAATCGACCTTGTTCCACATTATCGGCGGACTCACGCCCGCTACCGGCGGCACGGTGCGCATCGGCGGACAAGACATCTCATCGCTCACCGACGCGGGCCGCACCGAGCTGCGCAAGAACAAGGTCGGCTTCGTATTCCAGAAATTCAATTTACTTCCCAACCTGACCGCGGCCGATAACATCGCCATCGCGCGTCACATCGCCGGGCGCGGTCAGACGCCCGAGCCAGAATTCGAGGAACTGCTCCGGCTATTGGGAATTGCGGAGCGGCTCGATCACAAGCCTGCCGCGCTTTCCGGAGGCGAGCAGCAGCGCGTGGCCATTGCGCGCGCGATCGTGAATCACCCGGCCATTCTGCTAGCCGACGAGCCTACGGGCAACCTGGATAGCGAGAACTCCGCGGCTGTGTTGGATGTGATGCGGGATTTGAACCGGCGGCTGGGACAGACTATTCTGATGATCACGCACAATCCGGAAGCGGCGGCGTTTGCACATAGGACAGTGCGGATGCGGGATGGGCGGATTGTAGGGTAGGGGCTATTCCAGCCGGCGGACCTCGGGTATGGCGGCGAGGAGCGATGGGATGCAGTGAGTGGGCGGCACAGTGTTTGGACGAGTCCAATGGAAGAAGTTGGCCGCCGCTGGCCCAATTTGTTCCTCGATTCCTGGCTCCCGGCGATAGCTTTGGTCCTCGTCCACGTTCCGGCCAGTGAGGCAAAGGACCCAGGTTTCAATGCTCCACTTCGGTATCATGTGGGCGATCCTCTCGTCAGCGGTGCGCGCAGCCCGGTCACGGAACTGCTGCTGCCGGCGGCTGACGCTGCCATCGTCGGCGTCGATTGCAACCACCAGAGCCGTCTCAGCGCGAGCAGACCTCAGGCGGTACGCCTCGACGATATCGGCGTACCGATCGAGAACCCAGTGCGCTCCGGACCCTCCTCCGCCCGGCACCGGCCGGAACCGGATTTGGTGCGCGAGGTACCCGATCTCTCTTAGGAAGCGGTATACGAACTGTTGTTGACGCGTATCCTCAACGAGGCCGATGACGAGCGAGGCTTTACCCATTCTCCCATCCGCGCGCGACTAGTTCGGCCGGTTCCAGACCGTAATCGGGTTCGAAGTGGAAGACCTCCACCTGAACTGGCCCGATCCCACTGCGGACGAATCGGACTCCTCCGCTCGTCGCCCACTGATTGATGATCTCGGGGTGATGGGAAATGATCAGGAGCTGTCCACGGCTTTCCCCAACTGCGTCGGATGCTGCCATCAGCCACGGCTGAATCTCGCGAAGCGAGATGAAATTGTCCGGTTCATCCAGGATGACGGTATGTCCCTTGGCCAGGACAAAATGCAGAATGGCGTAGAGGCAAATCAGGCATCGCTGTCCTTCGGACAGCTCACTAAAGTTGAATTCCACCTTCGTTCCACCCGCCTCGGCGAATTGTGCCACAAGCACTCGGGCGCCACCCGCCGGCAGCAGTCGAAGTTCCTCAAATCCATCAAGCGTCTCGCGCAAACTCTCAGTCAAGGCATCGTTCTCCTTAGAGAACTGTTCGTCGAAGTACCGATACCATGAAGCGATGTTCGAAAGATCGACCTTCGGGTTCGGCTGAGCCGTTTCCGCCAAGGGCCCCATGGCGAATGGATTCATTCGAAAACACACGAGCCCGGCAAGCCAGTCTCTAAAGCGGATCAACTTCTCGTTATCGCTTCCTTGCCGAACCGTTGCGAGCGCGGACCGATACCAGTCAATCGGGTATTTGGGTTTTGGTTCGAAGGAGTCATCGTAGACCTGTGCTTCCCCGCCGGTAAACTCGAAGATTGGCCGCCCACCAAGGTGGACACTCTCGGACTTCACCATTGGGCGCTCAAAAAGTTCGTCAATTTCCAGACGATAGCGATAGCTACCGGCGTCCAAGTTAGCTTCCAGCTCGAAGGTTTGCTCACGTTGGACAAGCCATCGTGTTCTCTGGTGCAGAAGGAAAGGATCCTCTTGAATGCTGTCGCCTTGCACCGCGAACCGACGCAGAAACAATAGCGCCTCGATCAACGACGACTTGCCGGAACCATTGCCACCTAGAATAAGCTGCGTCCGGGCCGGCCGATATTCAAATTTCACGAAGCATCGGAAATTGTCGATGTAGAGGCGAGTCAGCATCTGACTCAATTCTATGTGAAAACGTCCGCAACGCGCAGACCGTCGCCGCCGAACAACGGCGAGGGAGATGCTATCCGCCTCCGCATACTGCACGGCTTTTCCGTCGGGCGCGATCGCGGTGATGGTTCGGGCCTTCTCATCGACAATCCAAAAGTCCTGGCAGCCATTTGCCAGACAAAGGGAAGCCCGCTCGCGCAATTCGGGCCATGTGTCCGAGTCGGATTTGACTTCGATGACCAGTTTCGGCGCGCCGCGCAGGTCGTCCTCCGGATCGATACCGTCCCAGCGCTCTTGCGAGACAAAGGCCACGTCCGCGGCGCGAAGTTCGAACTCCGGGACAGCGCGGAAGGGCGTCTCGATGCCGGCCACACCGAGATTGCCGGCCCTCGCCTCCAGGAGGTGAGACAGTCGTGTCTGCAGCTTGTACTGCCGAGACTCCGGTCGGGGCGAGGTCACGACCTCGCCGTAATGCAACTCGT
>Ga0187887_10001257_pt1 | contig 22007 bp, 16 predicted proteins | sample June2016WEW_7_10_FD_132977 | JGI IMG/M metagenome (GOLD analysis project Ga0187887, IMG submission 132977) | Peatland microbial communities from SPRUCE experiment site at the Marcell Experimental Forest, Minnesota, USA - June2016WEW_7_10 | ecosystem: Environmental > Terrestrial > Soil >... | reverse complement strand
GAACAGATAACGCACCACGTCCGGTTCGAGGAACACCAGGGAGCAATTCAGGCTCACCGTACCGCGCGTCGAACAGCTGCCCCACCGGGTGCGCTGGCAACGAATCACGACCCGCCTCACCGGATACCCCAAGTCCCGGGCCAATTGCAGCAACCGGGGAGCCAAGCGCTCCTCGGCGGCCTGCTTGAGCCACTCCTGGAGCTTCTCGCGGGCGCTTGCGGAGTCCTGCGCGCGCACCACGAGACGCCCGCCGTACAACGACACTCCGCGCTTCGCGGATTCCTGCCACTCCACCGCGAGCCGCTCGCCGGTGTAGGCGAAGTCGATGCGCTCGGGAACGGCCGCCGCCGGCTGGGCGAAGCACTGCATCGCCGCCACTTTCCGATCGATCCACGGAGTGAAACGCTGCACGAACTCCCTGACCGCCCTGGCGTTGACGCCGATCGGGACCACGATCTCGACACGGCCGCCCACGTGAACCCTCGCGGTGAGTCTTCGCGCTCTAGCGCTCACCCGCACCGCAAATGGGTCGCTCGAGCCGCGCGTCTCGAACAGCGATAGTTGCGTGGCTTGTGCCTTCATCGCGTCGCATGATACCAGTTTCGGCGGCGGCGGCCGGCGGGATCAAGGGTGCACGAGGCTCGCTATCTGCCGTTGTGCGGCCTTGAAATCGGGCGCGACGATCAGCGACTTCTCGATCCAGTTGCGGGCCCCCAACACATCCCCGCGGCTTTGCAACTGCGCGCCGAGCGCGAGATACGCTTCGGCATGTCCCCAGCCTGGAACGTCGCTTCGAGTCGCCGAGGACTGATCGAAAATTTTGGCCGATTCCTGGAGCTCGGCGAACCCCCGCTCACGCTCCGGCGACCCCGGCTTCGAGCGCGAGAGCTCCTTTTCGGCCAGGAAGTAGAGCACTCGCGGGTTGCGAGGATCGAGCTTGAAAGCGGCATCCAAGCGCTCCTCGGCCTTCGATCTGAGCAGCACCGCCTCCAGCCGCTTGCGCTTTGCGAGTTCCTCGTAGCACGCGGACTGCAGGATGAGTGCTTCCACCGATTTGACATCTTGTTCCAGGATCGACTTCAGCTGATCGACGCAATCCGCGAACGCGGGCGCCGCGTCGCGGGCGCGCCTCCCCAGCGCCAGAAGTCCGAACCGATATTCCGCGTGCGCCAGATGGTAGCGAAGCGAGGCGTCCGCGCCGCCGGCGGCCACACCGCCCGCCGTCACCTGGTTCGAGAGGCTCTGCACCAGGCTCGCCAACTGATTGAAATCCTCCGACTGATAGGCGTACAGGATCCGCGCCTGCATGTCCCCGCCCTCCTGGGCGACGCCGATCGTCGCCGCGAACGACAATGACAACAACGCCAATCCCATTAACCGACGCATGCAGAGACTCCCGAGCGGTTTTAATATGCGATCGAAGATATCACAACGAGGTAGCGGTACTTGAGCCACGAATTCACCGACATCGGATCGAATCTGACACATTCGAGCTTCGCCGACGACTTGGGCAGCGTCATGAATCGGGCGGCGAATGCCGGCGTGACTCGCCAGATCGTGACGGGCGCGGATCTCGCGAGTTCGCGAGCGGCCGCGGCCCTCGCCGCGGCTTATCCGGCCGCCTTGTGGTGCACGGCCGGAGTGCATCCCCACCATGCAACGGAGTTCGCGCCTGCCAGGCACCAGGAACTGCGGGAACTACTCAGCGCGCCCCGCGTGGTGGCGGTCGGAGAGTGCGGTTTGGATTATTTCAGGGATTTTTCGCCGCGCGCGGCTCAGCGCGAGGCCTTCGTCGCCCAGCTCGAGATCGCCGCCGCGGTCGAGAAGCCGGTGTTTCTGCATCAGCGCGACGCTCATCGGGACTTTACGGCCATCCTCGCCGAGTTCCGCCCGGCCTTGGTCGGCGGCGTCGCGCATTGCTTCACCGGTGGGCCGGAGGAACTCGAGGCTTATCTCGCCCTCGATCTGTCGATCGGCGTCACGGGATGGGTTTGCGATGAGCGCCGCGGAGCGGATCTGCGGGAGGCGGTGCCGCGCATCCCGGCCGAACGTCTCATGATCGAGACCGACGCGCCCTACCTGCTGCCTCGCGACCTCGAGCCCCGCCCGAAATCCCGGCGCAACGAGCCCGCATTCCTGCCTCACATCGCGCGTGCGGTGGCCGCCCTTCGCGGCGAATCGCCGGAAGCGCTCGCGGCAGCGACGACACGCAACGCCGTCAGATTCTTCGGTCTTTAAAGATTCGTGAACAGATGCGGGCTCGGCTTGAGCTGGGCCAGCAGGCGGCTCCAGACCTCCTCGGACTGCGCAAGCGCCGGCGAACCCTTGAGGCCATGGTCCACGGGCGGAAATTCCACCTCGATGCCGTCCAACATCATCACGTACTTGGGCATGCCCTTCGTGAATTTACCGATGTTGGAAAAGAGCAGCCGCCCCTCGACGGGAACCTCGCCCACCAGCGCCTTCACGGCCGCAATCCGGTCATACAGGGCGGGCTGCGGATTATCGAAGGTGAAGCGGCGGCGGCCGATGACCGTCCAGTCGCTCATTTGATCGCCGCCGAAGATGAGTCCGGCCACCCGGCGGGTATCGAGGACCAGGACTCCGCGCGGCGTCAGCAGCAGATGATCAATGTGAATGTACCCGCCCATGCCGTCCGGCACCAAGACCTGGTGCGCCGCTTCGTAGGCCACCCGATTGAGACGCGCCAGCAGCGACTTGCGCCGCGCGCTGCGCTGGTAGGCGCGCAATCCCACATAGCCGCCCGCTCCGATGAGCACGAGCGCGGCTCCCGCGGCGATCCACTGCGGCTCGATTCGAAGATCGTTCATCTAGTGCGCGGCCCGCCGCAGCGGTCGCTCATTCCAGAGCCGCCGCCACCGCCTTGAGTGTGGGCGGCAAGTCCAGTATGTGCTGCGGTAATTTCAGCAGCCGCTCGAGCGCCTGCGGCACCTCGACCGGCTTGCCGATGATCGGCTCCACGACATCGTTGAATTTGGCGGGATGGGCCGTCGCCACGAGCACCCAGGGCCGATCCCGGCGATCGCGCTCGCCGAGGCGGCGGTAGACCTCCGCGGCCGTCGCCGTATGCGGGCACCATTCGCGTCCAAACTCCATGAAATCCTCTCCGATCCGACGACGAATTGTAGCGTCATCGACGCTGTCCGCGCTCAAATGTTCGCTGATCGCGGCGAACGTCGGATAAAAGGCGCGGATTCGCTCCATATTGCTCGGATTTCCCACATCCATGGCCGAGGCCAGCGTGGCGACGCTCGGACGGGGCCGCCAATCGCCCGACGACAGAAAATCCGGTACGGTGCGGTTCGCATTGTGCGCCAGGACGATTCGATCGATCGGAAACCCGGCCGCGCGCGCCCAGATGGCGGCGAACGCATTGCCCAAGTTGCCGGCCGGTATGACGAACGAAGCCTGCGCGCCCGTTCGCCGCTGCACATCGAGACTCGAGGCCGCGTAGTACACCATTTGCGGCAGTAACCGGCCGATATTGATGCTGTTGGCGGAGCTGAAGTGGTGTTTGGCGCGAAGCGTGAAGTCGAGGAAAGCTTCCTTCACCAAACGTTGACAATCGTCGAAGGTGCCGTCGATACGCAAGGCGATCACGTTGTCGCCCCAGCAGGTGAGCTGCTGCTCCTGGCGGGCGCTCACCAGACCCTTCGGATAGAGCACGACGATGCGCACCCACGGCCGCAGGTGAAACGCGGAGGCGACGGCGCCGCCGGTATCGCCGGAGGTCGCCACGAGAATGGTCATCGGCGGGTCGGCCGGGCTTTGCAGCCGCTGCAGAGTCTCGGCCAGAAACCGCGCGCCGAAATCCTTGAATGCCGCCGTCGGTCCATGAAACAACTCGAGCACGAACAAGGGATCAGGGCACTGGGGCACCGCGGTGGTCGGCGCCGGAAAGTCGAACGCCGCCTCCGCGATCTGGCGGAGCGAGGGTCGCAACCGGTCGCCCAAGAAAAATCCGTCCAGCGCCCGTTCACCTATCTCCGGCAGGCCCGTGAGGCCTGCGAACGACGCGGCATCGACCCGCGGGAGGCGCGTCGGCACGTAAAGTCCGCCGTCCGGCGCCAGTCCCTGCCGAATCGCCTCGCTCAGCGCGACTGCCGGCGCACCGGCTCGCGAGCTCGCGAATTTCAATTCTTCGGTCATCGGCAATCCTCGGTCAGCGTCGTCCCTCGGGCATCGGCGTGGAGGCATCGAGCCATCAGGCCTCGACCACCCGAGCGCCGGGGTTATCGAGCGATGAAATCCAGGAGTCGGTCTCGAGGCCATGGGCCGTGAACGCCGCCGTCATGGCCGCGCGCACGTCCTCGGCATTTTGGATCTCCGTCCAGGCAAATATGGCAGGTCCGGCGCCGGAAATGGAGCACCCGAGGGCCCCGCGCGACATGGCGCTTCGCTGCACATCCTTGAATCCCGGGATGAGGTTCTGGCGTTGGGGCTCGATGATCACATCGTTGAACGAATCCCGGATCATGTCGAGGTCGTTGGAATAGCAACCGCTGATGAACCCCGCGAGATTCGCCGTCTGCCAGACGAAATCCGAGCGCGTCACGTCGCTCTTCAGCACGGCGCGCGCTTCGCGCGTGCCGAGATGCATGTGCGGATGAACCAGCACGCAGCGGATCGAGGCGGGAACGGGGATTTGCTTGACGCGCGGATGATCGATGCCGACGGTCAGCACCAAACCGCCGAAGAGGCACGGAGCGATGTTGTCTACGTGCACCGATCCGCTCGCGACGATCTCGCCCTCCATGGCGAACGTCAGGAGTTTCAGACGCGGCGCCGGATCATCGACCAAGGCATTGGCCGCGACTACGGCGGCGACCGCGGAAGCCGCAGACCCACCCATCCCCGAGGCGAGGGGGATGCCCTTCTCGATCTCCACCTCGAAGCCGAAGCTGAGCCCCAAGGATGCGCGCATGGCCTGCAGCGCGCGTCCGGCGGTATTGCTCCCAGCCTCGACGGGAAGATTGCCCGCAACCCCCGTAATCGCACGGATGCGCACCTCCGGCTCGTCGATGCGCCGGAGCCCGACCCGGTCGCCCACCGCCTCCACCGTGTGTCCGAGAATGTCGAATCCGATGCCCACATTCGCGACGGTGGCGGGCGCGAACGCGATCACGTCGGCGCGCATGTGGGTCACAAGTGCGCCCCGAGATACGCCGAGAGACGCAACAAATCCGAGAAGACGCCCCCGGCGGTGACTTCCGGACCGGCGCCGGGGCCCTGAACGATCAGCGGATTGTCGCAGTATCGCCGGGTGGCGAAGCGCACCACGTTGTCGGTGAGCGCGATGTTCGCGAAGGCATGCGCGGCATCCAGGCGCGTGAGGCCCACGGTGGCCTTGCCGTCCGCGTCGACCCGACCAACGTAGCGCAGCACCTGCCCCGCCTTCTTGGCATCCTTCAGGGCATCGGCCATGACGGCGTCGAACTCCGGGAGCCTTTCCATGAACTCATCCACGCTGCAGCCGTCGAGCGCCTTCGGCACCAGCCCCGTCACCTCGACATCGGACATCTCCAGGGTGAGGCCCATTTCCCGGCCCAGAATGATGAGCTTTCGCGCCACGTCCATGCCCGACAGGTCGTCGCGCGGATCGGGCTCCGTATAGCCCTTCTGCTTGGCGGTTCGTACGATCGAAGAGAACGACTCGCTGCCGTTGAACACGTTGAAGAGATAGGCGAGCGTGCCCGAGAAGATTCCTTCGATCCGCGTGATGTCGTCGCCGGTCTCGCGCAGATCGCGCAGCGTCTGGATCACCGGAAGTCCGGCGCCCACGGTCGCCTCGTACAAATAGTGGGTACCGGCGGAGCGCGCCGCCTCCTTCAAGGCGCGGTAGTCGGGAAGCGCGCCCGAGTTCGCCTTCTTGTTCGGGGTGACCACGTGAATGCCGCCCGCCAGCCAGTCGCGATAGTGCGAGGCGACCGCCGCGCTTGCGGTGCAATCGATCAGCACCGTGTGCGGGATGTAATCCGCCTGGCAGTGCGCCGCGAATTTTTCCAGGTCCACCGGCTCGCCCTTCTCCTCGAGAAGCTCCGCCCAATGGTCCAGATCGATGGCCTTCTCCGCGAGAACCATGCGCTGGGAACCCGCAATTCCTCGTACGCGCAAATCCAGATTGAGAGCGCGCAGGCGCTCGATCTGGCTCGCGATCTGCGCGAGCAGCACGCGGCCCACCGTGCCGGGGCCGATCAATCCAATCGACAGGGTGTAAGGCGACAGATAAAACGCCGCGTGCACGGCACGCAGCGCTTTGGCCGCGAACTTGCCGTCGACGACCAGGGAGATGTTGCGCTCCGAGGCCCCCTGGGCGATCGCACGCACATTGATCGCCGCATCTCCGAGCGAGTTGAATACGTTGGCGGCCACGCCGTGCGCGCCGGCCATGCCGTCGCCCACCACGGCAAGAATCGCCAGATCCAGCGTCACGTCGACATGCTGAATCTGCCCGTCGCGAAGCTCCGCGTCGAACGCGCGCCTGACCGCTTCCTCCGCGCGCTGCGCCTGCGCCGCTGGAATCGCAAAGCAAATCGAATGCTCCGAGCTCCCCTGGGAAATCAAAATGACCGAAATACCGGCATCGCGCAAAGCCCCGAACAAACGGTGAGCCGTACCCGGCACGCCGATCATGCCGGCGCCCTCCAGATTGACCAGCGCCACCGGATCGATGGTGGTGATGCCCTTCACTTTCAGCGCGGACACGGGATTCGCGCAAATGAGGGTGCCGCGCTTCTCGGGTGCGAAGGTGTTGCGGATATAGATCGGAATGTCACGTGCGACCGCGGGTTCCATGGTCTGCGGATGGATCACCTTGGCCCCGAAGTACGCGAGTTCCATCGCCTCGTTGTAGGAGAGCTGATCGATCACCTGCGCATTCGGCACCAGCCGGGGATCGGCGGACAGCACGCCGTCCACGTCGGTCCAGATCACGATTTCCGACGCCTGCAGCAACGCGCCGAAGATCGAACCGGAGAAGTCGCTCCCGTTGCGTCCGAGCGTGGTCTGCATGCCGGTGGTGGTGGTCGCGACAAATCCCGTCACCACCAGCCTTCCCTTGAAGCCCTCGGGGATGCGCTTGCGCAAGTTCTGCTCGCTCACGCTCCACTGAACCGCGGGTCCCAGCGGCCCCCATTCGACGATAATCACGTCGCGCGCATCGATCCACAGCACCTCGCCGTCGATGCGCCCGCGCTCGCGCAGGAAAGGCGCAAACAGCCGGGTCGACCAGATCTCTCCGTAACCGGCGATCACGTCGCGCATCGAATACGTCGCCTGGCGGATGAGCCGCACGGTCTGGAGCACGCCGGCGATGTCCCGGCAGTCCTTCGCGAGTTGCATGCAATAGGCTTCGCACGCGGCCGGCGACAGCAGTTCGGCGGCGAGCTTCTCGTGGCGCCTCCAAAGCTCCTCGATCGCGGCGGCCGTGTCGCCGTCCGGCCGCTCCGCGTGCGCGACCGAATTCAACAGCGCGTCGGTGACCCCTCGGCACGCGGACAGAACCACGGCCTCGCGCGGGTTGGAGGAAGCTTCGATGATGTCGGCGACGCGCCGAAAACAGCTTGCGTCGGCTACGCTCGAACCGCCAAATTTATGTACGATCCACTGATCCATATTCCACACGGCCCCATGCCCGCTCGAAGGGGGGCGCCCCAATCCGATTGATGAATTGCGGCCGGCAACCGCTTAGACAGCCCGGAACTTTAATCGCACGGGAGGCAGGGTAGCAAGCAAAAAACGCGGGTACGCGCCTTTAGGAATGTCCCGCGCCGCGGGCGCGCTTTGGGGATTTTTTGCGATCCACGCCATTGCGCCCGGTGCCGGATTTCGGCAGCCCGGTGTGCTGGGTGCGAAATGGCTGCAATGGCGGGCGCGGGCCGACGGGCTGGTAGGCCGGAACGAGGTGATGCTTGCCGTTGCCGATCAGGTCGGCGCGCCCCATGCGCTTCAGCGCCTCGCGCAGCACCGGCCAGTTGGCCGGATCGTGATAACGCAGGAAGGCCTTGTGCAGGCGCCTGACCCGGGTTCCTTTCGGAACGATGACCTCCTCGCTGGTCCGCGAGATCTTCTTGAGCGGGTTCTTGCCGGAGTGATACATGGCCGTCGCCGTCGCCATGGGCGAAGGCAGGAAGGCCTGCACTTGATCGGCGCGAAAACCGTTCGTCTTGAGCCAGACCGCAAGCTCCAGCATGTCCGAGTCGCGCGTGCCGGGATGCGCCGCGATGAAATACGGGATCAGATACTGCTCCTTGCCCGCCGCCTTCGAGTACCGGTCGAATTGTTCCTTGAATTTGTAGTAGGCGCCGATTCCCGGTTTCATCATCTTGGAAAGCGGGCCCTCCCCGATCGCTTCGGGCGCGATCTTCAGATAGCCGCCCGTATGATGAGTCGCGAGCTCCTTCACGTACTCGGGCGACTCGACGGCGAGGTCGTAGCGCACCCCCGATGCGATCAGCACTTTCTTGACGCCCGGCAACGCGCGGGCGCGCCGATAGAGCCGGATGAGCGGTGCATGGTCGGTATTCAAGTTCGGACAGATCCCCGGGTACACGCACGAGGGGCGCCGGCAGGCGGATTCGATGGCGGAGCTCTTGCAATGCAGCCGATACATGTTCGCCGTGGGACCACCCAGATCCGACACCACCCCGGTGAATCCCGGCACGGTATCGCGGATGGTCTCGATCTCGCGGATCACCGAGTCCTCCGAGCGGCTCTGAATGATGCGTCCCTCGTGCTCGGTGATCGAGCAGAACGTGCAGCCGCCGAAGCAGCCGCGCTGAATCGAGACCGAGAAGCGGATCATGTGGTAGGCCGGGATCCGCGCCTGGCCGTATTTCGGATGCGGCCGGCGGGCATACGGCAGCTCGTAGATGGCGTCCATGTCGTCCGTGGACAGAGGCAGCGGCGGCGGATTCAGCCACACTTCGTGATTGCCGTGGCGCTGAACGAGCGCCCGGGCGTTGCCCGGGTTCGACTCGAGATGCAGGATTCGCGACGCATGCGCATACAGCACCGCATCGGTGTTCACCGCCTCGTAGGACGGTAGGCGGATGACGCTGCGCTCGCGTTGAGCGTTCGGCACCTTACGATAGAACTTGACTACCCGGTGCCCCTCGGCAGCCGGCGCGAGCGCAGCGTCGGCGCCCGAGCGGGCCGCGCCGACAGCCACGCGCTCCTCCTCGCCGGCGTAAGGATCGACGGGCGGCGCGAGCGGCCCGGGGGTGTCGAGCTCGCTCGAGTCGATCTCGACCCAGTGCTCCGGGACGCTGCGCCGCAAATACGCGGTTCCGCGCAAGTCCTGGATGTCCGCGACCGTCTCGCCCGCATCGAGCCTCTGCGCGATCGCGACCACCTGCCGCTCTGCGTTGCCGTAGACCAGAAGATCCGCCTTGGAATCCACCAATAGCGAGCGGCGAACCTGTTCCGACCAATAATCGAAATGCGCGATGCGGCGCAGGCTCGCCTCGATGCCGCCGATCACGATGGGGATGCCCTTGTAGGCCTCGCGCAGACGCTGCGTGTACACGATGACGCAGCGGTCCGGGCGCTTACCGCCTTCGCCTCCGGGCGTGTAGGCATCGTCGCTCCGCACCCGGCGATCCGAGGTGTAGCGGTTCACCATGGAATCCATGTTCCCGCCCGTGACGCCGAAAAACAGCCGCGGCGCGCCGAGGCTCATGAAATCGCGCGTGCCCTGCCAATCGGGCTGCGCGATGACGCCCACGCGAAAGCCGCGGCCCTCGAGCACGCGCCCGATGAGCGCCATGCCGAAGCTCGGATGATCGACGTAGGCGTCCCCCGTGACGAGAATCACGTCGCACTGATCCCAGCCGAGCGCATCCATCTCGGCACGCGAGGTCGGCAGGAACGTCGCCGGCGAGGCCCCGGCCGGCTGCGCACTCACCCGAGGTCGACCGGAATATAGATCTGCGCGTCGTCTCGTTGGATCAGGAGCGCGACCGTACGTCCGGCTCGCGCCACCTCACGCTTCAAATCCTCGACGGTCGACACTCCCGCCCCGTTGACGCCGAGCACCACATCGCCGGCCTGCAGTCCGGCGGCCAGCGCAGGCCCGGTCACATCCTCGACCACCAAGCGTCCGTGGGTGTGGAGTTCGCGCTGCTCGTTCGGGTCCAACGGCCTCACGGCGAGGCCGAGTTTGCCGCCGCCGTCCTCCGCACCGTTGCGCGCGGCCTGAGCGGGGGTGTCCTCCAGGAGTACGGTCTTGACCGTCACCTCGGTGGCTTTGCGGTCGTGCCAGACCCCGAGCTTCGCCTCGCTGCCCGGTCGCAGCTGCGAGATCACCGACGGCAAATCGTAGGAGTGATCGATGTTGCGGCCGTTGACGCTGGTAATGACATCCCCGGGCTTCAGCCCCGCCTTCTCGCCGGGACTCTGCGGCTCCACCGAGCTGATCAAGGCGCCGTGCGGTGTCGCCAGTCCGAATGTCTGCGCGAGTTGCTGCCCGATGTCCTGAACCGCCACGCCGATGCGGCTGCGCGCCACCTTGCCGGTCTTCATCAGCTGATCCTTGACGTTCAGCGCCACGTCGATCGGGATCGCGAACGACATGCCCATGTAGCCGCCGGTGCGGCTGTAGATCTGAGCATTCATGCCGATCACCTCGCCGTCCAGATTGAACAGCGGTCCGCCGGAGTTGCCCGGATTCACCGCCGCGTCAGTCTGGATGAAGGTCACGAACGAGCTGCCGCTGTCGTCCGGCAGGGGTCGCCCCACGGCGCTTACGACGCCGGCAGTCACACTGTTCTCGAAGCCGAACGGCGAGCCGATGGCGATGGCCCACTGGCCCGGCCTTATTTTATCCGGATCTCCGAATCGGACCGTCGGCAAGCCCGTAGCGGGAATTTTGATCAGCGCCACATCGCTTCGCTTGTCGGCGCCGATCACTTTGGCGCGAAATTCGCGCCGATCGGTGAGCTTGACGGTCACCTCGGAGGCATCGGCCACGACATGCGCGTTGGTGAGCACGTAGCCGTCGGGCGTGACGATGAACCCCGAGCCGATGCCGTGCGCCGGCGGCATGTGGTCCGGACCCGGCATCGGGACTTGGAATCGATGGAAGAATTGCGACAATGGATCCTCATCGCCCGGGTCCCCGTTGCCGCCGCCACTGCCGCCACTGCCGAATTTCTGCGGCTTCTCGACCACGCTGATGTTGACCACGGCGGCGCCGTTCTCCGCGACCAGTCCCGAGAAATCGGGCAAACCGGTCACACGGCTCGCGGCAGCACGGGGAGGCGACGCGGCAGGAGGAGCCGGCGCCGTCGAGGAAACCCCGGGAGCCGCATTGGCTGCGCCCGCGTCCGCGTTCGAGCGCTGATGGGCCACGACCACGACGAAGATGCCCGCCAGCACCGCGAGCGACCAGGTTCTCATGCTTCCCATTGCAATATGTCCTCTCGATACATCGATTCAGGGGCTCCCACTGAAGAGACACCCCAATGGGGGCGTCGTTTCAAATTTCCAGGCATTTGGGCTCCATTTCCCATGATTTCCCGCCGCCTGCGGCCAGAACTGTGAAATCACCGTGAGCGCACCGCCCTCGGCAGCGGCTAGTCTGAAATCCCTATTGCGGTCCCAATCCTTCCGTTTATGCCCGATTCGACCGGTCCAGTCCTTTTGGTGGTGGGCGGCGACGCCAAGCGCCTCCAATGGTTGAACCACCACGTGACCAGCCATTGGCCGAGCGCTCAGGTCACCACCGTTCCCGCACCCGATGCCGCATCGCTGGCCCATTTCGTCGAAGAGCGCAACCCCGACGCGGTGATCCTGCAGATCGACTTCGGCGACGAGACGCTCGCGAACACCGGTCTCGCCCACTTGGCGCAGATGCTGCGCGCTCAGCCGAACACGTATTGCATCATACTCGCCGAGCGGGGCAACGAGCTATCGGCGGTGCGGGCGCTCAAATGTGGAGCCAAAGACTACCTGCCGCTCGCGCGCATCAGCCGGGATGCCCTGCTCACCGCCGTCACCGACGCCTGCTCGCGGCGGGCGGCAGCCGAATCGGCAGCGCAGGGCCTGCTCTCCCCCGCAAGCGATATGCCCTCCATCCACGTACCCGGCTACACCATCGTAAAGGAGATCGCCACCAGCAACTTCTCCTCGGTGTATCTGGCGCGCAGCACGCGGCTGCGGCGCAACGTCGTGCTGAAGGTCATGAGCCGCGGGTCGTCGCCGCGCGAGCTCGACGATGCGGAGCGCTTCCAGCGCGAGTACGAAATCATTTCGAGCATCGCGCACCGCGCCATCGCGGAGATCTACGACTTCGGCGCACTGCCTCAACACCAGTATCTGGCCTTGGAGCACATACCCTGCGGCGACCTGCGCGACCGGCTGCGCAATCCGATGAGCCTCGAGGAGAGCTTGTATTACCTGCGCGCCATCGCCGAAGCGCTGCGGGTAATTCACGTGTTCGGAATCCTGCACCGCGATTTGAAACCCGCGAACGTCATGCTGCGCGAGGACAATTCGCCCGTGCTCATCGATTTCGGGCTCGCCCGCCGCTCCATCGACGAGGTGGGTACGACCGGGATAGGCCAAGTATTGGGCTCTCCCTATTACATCAGCCCCGAGCAGGCCCAAGGCCAGCGCGTCGACGCGCGCACCGATCTTTACAGCCTCGGGGTCATGTTCTACGAGATGCTCACCGGGCAGCGGCCGTACAGCGGCAAAACTGCCCTGGAAATCATGGAGCAGCATGCCCATGCGCCGGTGCCGCGTCTGCCCGACAACGTCGCCCTGCAGCAGGCACTGGTCGATCGGCTGATGGCGAAGCGGCTGTCCGAGCGGTATGTCTCGGCGGATGAACTGCTGGCGGACCTCGGCCCTCTGGTCGCCGCGGTTGCCTGATCGCGTGACTGGCGTCACGTTCGATTCTGACTCGCCGCACCATATGTAAAGAATTGCCTGGAGCTGTGACCGCCTTCACCCTCTGCGCTGCGGCCGTTTGGCACGCTGTGCGATGCCATGTTCATTACCGCAAAGCGACACGAGCGCGAAAAGCAGGAGCTGCTCGAGACGAGCAGCCGCATCACCGAAGCGATCCTTCAGCACAGTGAACCGGGAATCTTGCTCCTGGACGCGAAGGGCAAGATTCAGGCGCAGGTTTCGCACTCGCTCGGAGCGCTGTTTCGCCGCCAGGACTTCTCCAACCTGAGCTTCGAGAAGCTGGTGGCGCCGCTGGTCACCGCCAAGGCGCTCACTCTGGTGCGCAGTCACCTCGCGCAGGTGCTCGGCACGGCGGCGCGCGACAACCCGCACGCCGGCCATCCGTCGGCACACTCGGTGCCGCGCCCCGATGGGTCGCCCGATTCGTTGCCGGCCGACCCGTCGTCGCCCGAAAGCTCGCCGCGGCCGGAGCGTACGGTTCGGCTCGAGGAGTCGAAGGCGATGGACAAGGTGCCGGCGGATTCGAACCCGCTCAGGGACCTGGAAGTGCGGCTGGTGAACGGCGACGGGGGCTTCGACTCCGCGCATTATTCCTTCGCCTTCCATCCGCTCGACGGCGAACCTCGCTTGTGGCTGGTGCGCATTGCCGACATCACCCGGGAAGTGCAGGCAGCGCGCGAACTGGAGGACCTGCAGACTCAGGCCCAGACCCAGGGCGAGATTCTGCGCAGCGTTCTGCAAGGGGGAGGCGCACGCTTTGCCGCCTTGATCCAGCGGACCGATGCGTCCATGAAGTCCATCAATGCGGTGCTCAAGAAGCCGGCGCGTGAGCAAGAGGCGTTTCGCGCCAAACTGGAGGAAGCCCTCGACGAGGTCGACCGGGTGAGACGCGACGCGGCGGCGTTCAAGCTCTCCGCGCTCGAAGGGGCGGCGCGTCAGTTCGAGGACTCCCTGCACGACCTGCGCAGTCGCAGCACGCTCTCCGGCGGCGATTTCCTGCCGCTCGCAGTCAAGCTCGATCAGCTCTACGGGCAGTTCGCCGCATTGAAAGCGCTGACCGCGGCGTCGAGCCCGGCGCAGGAAACGCCGGGCGGCGTGCCGGTCGCATCCAACATGACCGAGAACGGCACGCAGATCATCCAGGCGCCCAGATTCCTGGCGCAGAAATCCGCGCCGAAGCCGGCGCCTGCTCCCGGAACGAGCTCGGCGCCCGCCGGCAGTTTGGAGAACACGCTTCGCGCCTTGACCGAACACGTGGCCGAGGAGCACAAGAAGACGGTGACTCTCGACGTGCACGGCCTGAGCCTGGTCCCGCACTCTTATCGGGCCGCCGTGAAGAACGTCGCCATTCAACTGATCCGCAACGCGGTGATGCACGGCATCGAGACCCCGGCCGCCCGCGAGGCGGGCGGCAAGCCGCCCAACGGCACGTTGCGACTGGAATTCAAGAGAAAGGTCGCCGATGGTGGCTTCGAGATCTTGTTCGAGGACGATGGCTGCGGCCTGGATCCCGACCAAGTCCGCGCGACGGCGATAGCCCGGGGCGTCATCCCGGGTGAAGCCGCCGCACGGCTGCGCGACCGTGAGGCGATCAAGCTCATTTTCAAGTCCGCTTACTCCACGCTGGAGAGCACTCCGGGCGAGCCCGCTCACGGCACCGGCCTATCGCTGGTGCGGCGCTACGTCCACGAAGCCGGCGGAAAAATTGCTCTAGCGAGCCTTCTCGGCCACGAGACTCGGTTCAAGGTCACGCTGCCCCCGCTGGCGGATGCGGCGCCCGTGAAGGCGGCCGCGGCGGCCACCTAGACATTCAGGCCATCGCCGTTCAGAGAGCGGGCTGAGGTTTCAGCTCGACCAGCACCGAGCCCGCGGCGACGCGATCCCCCAGTGCGAATGGCAGACGCTCGACGATTCCCGCGTAGGGCGCAGCCACGGTGTGTTCCATCTTCATCGCCTCGAGAGTGATCAACGGCGTACCGCGGCTCACTGCCTGACCCGGCGTGACATGCACCGCCACCACGGTTCCCGGGAGCGGCGTGACGAGCGAGCCCGCGTCCGATTCGGCGCTCCCCTGCAACGCGTCCTCGGTGCGCGCCGCGTAAAGCGAGACGTGCCCGCCCGCACGGAACACCTCGAGCCTGCCCTCGCAAACCGCAATCGTGGCCCGTTCGATGCGCCCGTCGACCTCGACCTCGAGGAGCGAGCCGCTGCGGCGAATCAGGCGAAGCTCGTAGTCTCGGCCGGCGATGCGTCCGCGGTACACCTGCGGGGTCTTGGTTTCGATGCGCACGACGGCGTCGCCGAAACGCCATTGGGTGAGGGCCGGCGCTCCGAGGCGCCAGCCACAGGTGTTCGACCAAAGCGAGTCTCCGCCCGGCTCGGCCGTGGTGTGCCACAAACCCGCGATCAGGTAGTCCGCGGGCGCGGCGGCGCGCTCGCCGAAAGCCAGCTCGCCGCGGCGTAGATCCAGAAAATCGGTGCGCACCGCTCCCCGCTGAAATTGCGGATCGGCCAGAATGCTTGCGAGCAGCGCGCGATTGGTCGCGACGCCCGCGATCTCGAGCTCGCCAAGGGCCCGGTGCAGCAAGTCGCAGGCCTGGGAACGCGACTCTCCCCAAGCGATCACTTTGCCCAGCATCGGATCATAAAACGGCGAGACCTCGTCGCCCGCGTCCACCCCGACATCGAGGCGCAGGTGCGGGCCCTGCTGCGGCCACTCGAGATGCGTGATGCGTCCGATGCTCGGCAGGTAGTCATGCGCGGGATCCTCGGCGTACAGCCGCGCCTCGACCGCGGCGCCGCGCGGCGCGATGCGATCCGCGCCCGCCGGCAGACGCTCGCCGCGCGCGACATTCAATTGCCACTCGACGAGATCGATGCCGGTGATCAGCTCGGTGACCGGGTGCTCAACCTGGAGCCTCGTATTCATTTCCATGAAATAGAAATTCTGCTCGCGGTCGACCAGGAACTCGACGGTGCCCGCCCCGACATAGCCCACCGCGCGCGCGGCGGTCATGGCCGCCCGCGCCATGGCGCTTCGCACTGCGGGCTCGAGGCCCGGCGCCGGCGCCTCTTCGATGATCTTCTGATGGCGGCGTTGCACGGAGCAATCGCGGTCGTGCAGCGCCGTGATACCGCCGTGCGCATCCGCGAACACCTGCACCTCCACGTGCCGAGCGGTCGGAAAATAGCGTTCGAGGAGCAGCCGATCGTCGCCGAACGCGGTTCGCGCCAGGCGCTTCGCGGACTCCACGGCCGCCGCCACTTCGGCCGCCGAATGCACGACCTGCATTCCCTTGCCGCCGCCGCCGGCGCTCGCCTTGATGATGAGCGGGAAGCCGACGCGCTGCGCCTCGGCGGCGAGCCGTGTCGACGATTGCTCCTCGCCGTGATAGCCGGGCGCGACCGGCACGCCGGCCGCCGCCATCGCGGCCTTCGAGGCGCTCTTCGAGCCCATGGCGCGAATCGCGGCCGGGGGCGGCCCGACGAACACCAGTCCGGCGTCGATGCAGGCTTGCGCGAACTCGGCGTTCTCCGAGAGAAAGCCATAGCCCGGATGCACCGCATCGGCGCCGACCCTGATTGCTATCTCGATCAGCCGGCGCTGATCGAGATAGCTCTCTGCGGCCGGCGAGGCGCCGAGGTGATAGGCCTCGTCCGCCTCGCGCACGTGTTTGGCGCCGCGGTCGGCATCGGAGTACACCGCAATGGCGGTCCATCCCAGCCGCCGGGCGGTGCGTGCGATGCGGCAAACGATCTCGCCGCGGTTCGCGACCAGAAGTCGCTTGAGTGTCGTTGAGCTCATGTGGGGAACGTTCCGCCTGAAGCGCCGATTACATCCGGAAGATGCCGAACTGCGTCGCCGCGGTCGGCTGCTGACGGGCCGCCGCCAGCGAGAGGCCCAGCGCACGCCGTGTGTCGACGGGATCGAGCACGCCATCGTCCCAGAGCCGTGCGGACGCATAGAAGGGATGGCCTTGCCGCTCGAACTGATCGCGGATCGGCGCCTTCAACCGCTCTTCCTCGGCCTCCGAGAGCTCGCCGCCGGTGCGCGTCAGCGCATCGCGCTTGATGGTCGCGAGCACGCTCGCGGCCTGTTCGCCGCCCATCACCGAGGTGCGCGCGTTCGGCCATTGGAACAGGAGACGCGGTCCATACGCACGGCCACCCATCGCGTAGTTGCCCGCGCCGAAACTGCCGCCGACGATGACGGTGTATTTCGGCACGGCGGCGCAGGCCACGGCGGTCACCAGCTTGGCGCCATCCTTGGCGATGCCCCCCGCCTCGGCCGCCTGTCCCACCATGAATCCGGAGATGTTCTGCAGGAACACGAGCGGAATCCCTTCGCGGCAGCAGAGCTCGATGAAATGCGCGCCTTTCAGGGCGCTTTCCGAGAACAGAATTCCGTTGTTGCCGAGGATGCCCACGGGCATGCCGAACAGGTCGGCGAATCCGCATACGAGCGTCGTGCCATAGAGCGCCTTGAATTCGTCGAACCAGGAACGGTCGACCAGGCGCGCGATGAGCTCGCGCACGTCATAGGGCTTGCGCGAGCTCTGCGGAACGATGCCGTAGAGCTCGGCCGGATCGTACGCCGGCTCCGCCGCGCCCGCGGCCGCCGGCTCGAGCGCGGGCGGCTTGAGGCGCGCCACGGCACGGCGCGCGTAGGCGAGCGCATGCAGATCGTTCTCCGCATAGTAATCGGTCACGCCGGATCGCCGGCAGTGCACGTCCGCCCCGCCCAGCGTCTCCGCATCGATCTCCTCGCCGGTCGCGGCGCGCACCAGCGGCGGCCCTCCGAGGAACACGCGCCCCTGGTTGCGCACGATGACGGCATGATCCGACATCGCCGGCACATAAGCGCCGCCGGCGGTGCACGAGCCGTGCACCACCGCGATCTGCGCGATCCCCTGCGCCGAAAGCCTCGCTTGATTGTAGAAGATTCGTCCGAAGTGATCGCGATCCGGGAATACCTCGTCCTGCTTCGGCAGAAAGGCGCCTCCGCTCTCGACGAGATAGATGCACGGCAATGCGTTCTCGCCCGCGATCTCCTGCGCGCGCAGGTGCTTCTTGACCGTCAGCGGATAATAAGTGCCGCCCTTCACGGTCGGATCGTTCGCGACGATCATGCAGGGCCGCCCGCTGACCCTGCCGATGCCGGTGACGAGGCCCGCGCCGGGCAGATCGTCGTCGTACACCGCATGCGCCGCGAGCGGCGAGAGCTCCAGGAACGCAGAGCCCGCGTCGAGCAGCGCGTCCACCCGCTCGCGGACCAGGAGCTTGCCGGCTTGGACGTGCTTGGCGCGCGCCGCTTCGCTTCCTCCCAACGCATTGCGTTCGAGCATCGACTTGAGCTCCGCCACCAGTGAGCGCATCGCGGCATTATTGGCTGCGAACTCCGCGGAGCGAACATCGATCTTCGAGACGATCTTGGCCATTGTCATTCCCAATTGCTGGGCGCAGAATTGTCGGACAGTCCGATTATCCAACTATTTGATGTCCGATGACAATGGGGTGTTACGCATGCCAGGCGCCGCCTACCGCGAGTTCAATTTCGGCCTCGGAGACACCGTCGACGCCGTACGCGACCAGGTCCGCCGCTTCGCGGACGATCGGATCGCCCCGCGCGCCAACGAGATCGACCGCAGCAACCTCTTTCCGCGAGATCTGTGGCGCGAACTCGGTGAGCTCGGGCTCCTCGGGCTGACGGTGCCGGAAAGCCACGGCGGGGCCGGCATGGGCTACCTCGCCCATATCGTCGCGATGGAGGAGGTATCCCGCGCCTCGGCGGCGGTGGGCCTCTCCTACGGCGCGCATTCCAACCTGTGCGTGAATCAGATAGCCCTGAACGCGACCGAGGAACAGAAGCGGCGTTATCTGCCCCGGCTGCTCAGCGGCGAGCACGTGGGCGCGCTCGCCATGTCCGAGCCCGGAGCGGGCTCGGATGTGGTCTCGATGCAGCTGCGCGCCGCGCGGCGCGGCGGCGTTTACGTGCTCGACGGGCGCAAGATGTGGATCACCAACGGTCCGGAGGCGGACGTGTTGGTCGTCTACGCGAAGACCGATCCCGACGCGGGCGCGCGCGGCATCAGCGCCTTTCTCATCGAGCGCGGCTTCGCGGGCTTCAGTCCGGCCCAGAAGCTCGACAAGCTCGGCATGCGCGGCTCGAGCACGAGCGAACTGGTGTTCGACGGTTGCGAGGTTCCCGCGGAGAATCTTCTGGGACAGGAAAACCAGGGCGTGCGGGTCCTGATGCGCGGACTCGACTACGAGCGCGTGGTGCTCTCGGGCGGCCCCCTGGGAATCATGGCGGCCGCGCTCGACGTGGCCGTACCGTATGTCCGCGAGCGCAAGCAGTTCGGCCAGGCGATCGGCACCTTCGAGCTCGTCCAGGGCAAGCTCGCGGATATGTATGCCTCCTTGAATGCGTGCCGCAGCTACGCCTACACGGTCGCTGCCGCCTGCGACCGCGGCGAGGCGACCCGCAAGGACGCCGCCGCCTGCATCTTGTTCTGTGCAGAGGCCGCAACGCGCGCCTCGCTCGATGCCATCCAGCTTCTCGGCGGCAACGGCTACATCAACGACTACCCGACCGGGAGACTGCTGCGCGACGCGAAACTGTACGAGATCGGCGCGGGCACCTCCGAGATCCGCAGAATGCTGATCGGCCGCGAGCTCTTCGGGGAGTCGATTTGAGCAGCGCATCGCGCCCGGCGGGCTCCGAGGCGGTCGCGCAGTTCGAGCCGCTCGACGATCATCCGGCATACCGCCAGATTGCGAACGTCATCGAACGGCGCATCGTCGATCGGGTGCTGCGGACCGGCGATGCATTGCCCTCGGAGACCGACCTCGCGCGCCAGTTCGGCGTCAACCGCTCCACCGTGCGCGAGGCCATCCGCGAATTGGAGACCCATGGCCTGCTTGGCCGGGTCCGCGGCGAGAAGCGCCTGCGGGTCACGCGACCCGAGCCCGGCCGGGTGAGCATCGGAGTGAGCCGGGCGCTTGCGCTGCACGACGTGACCTACGTCGAGCTGTGGGAAGCGATGATGGCCATCGAGCCGGCGGCGGCGGAATATGCGGCGGCGCGCCGGACGCCGGCTCAGCTGCTAGCGCTGATGCGCACCAGCGCGCGCTTCGCGGAATCGGTCGGCAACACCGGCGAGGCGGTGGCCGCGGTCGTGGATTTCTTCACGACGGTCGCGGCCGCGAGCGGCAATCAGGTACTCGCCTTGTCGCAGGCCCCGGTCAACTTGCTGCTCGAGCCGAGCTTGAGCGAAATCATCGACCGGGTTCCGCAGGCGAGCGAGCGTATCCTCGAGGCGCAGCGCCGAATCACCGCCGCGATCAAAGCCCAGCGCAGCGAGGTCGCGCGCACCTGGATGGAGAAGCACATTCGCGATTTCAAGCGGGGCTACGAGCTGGCGTTCCTCCTTTGACCGGGCCCGAGGGGCTCGGGCAGACTGGCGGCCTGCCCGGGCCCATAGCCCCGAGCCGCACAGCCTCGAACCGCACAGCCCCGAACCGACCGCGAGGACCAACGCCATGAAAACGCCGCTCGCTGATGCCGCACTCGACACGCTGTTCCGCTCGGCCCGATCCTACAACCGCTGGGCCGCCGAGGCGGTACCGGAGAAGACGTTGCGGGCGCTTTACGATTTGCTCAAGCTCGGGCCCACTTCGGCCAACTGCTGCCCGGCCCGTTTCGTGTTCGTCTCGAGTCCGGCGGCCAAGGCCAAGCTCATCGAGTGCGTGTCGCCCGGCAACGTGGTGAAGGTCGAGCAGGCGCCGGTCACCGTGATCATCGGGATGGACGAAAAGTTCTACGAAAAAGTGCCGTTTCTGTTCCCGCACAGGCCCGAGGTCGCCGAGGCGTTCAAGGATCCGGCCGTCGGCAAGGTCCACATGATACGCAATGCCACGCTGCAGGGCGCGTATCTCATCCTCGCCGCGCGCTCCCTCGGTCTCGACTGCGGTCCGATGTCCGGCTTCAGCAACGAAAAGGTCGATGCCGCATTTTTCTCGGGGACGTCGGTGAAGTCGAATTTTCTGTGCGCGCTCGGCGTCGGCACCACCGAGGCGCTGTTCCCGCGCAACCCGCGGCTCGCGTTCGAGGACGCCTGCCGGGTGATTTAGAGAATCTGCTCGCGCCGCGTGTCGCTGCCCTTCGGGTCGTGCACGTTGGTGCTGAACGAGACGAGAACCATCACCCCGTCGCCGGTATTGCGATAGGCATGAACCACGCCCGGCGGGATGGTGAACCGCCAGGTTTCACCCGCCGGGACTTCGACGTCGCGTACCGCGTTCGCCTCCTTCAGGCGCACCAGACACGGCCCGACCACGGTGGTGGTCTCCGTCGCAGTGTCGTGTACGTGGTTGCCGCGCACTTCGCAGGGCTTGGTCAGGACCACGTGAACGTTGCGTTGCGACGCGAGCTCGGCGTCGTCCAGCGGCTCGAACAGGCTGCCACGAGGGTCGGTATGCGTCTTCACCGGCTCGATGCGCGTACGCATCGGATTGTCGTTCGTCATGACCCGTATTCTACGTCACCGCCGCCGCGTTTCACCGCCGCCGCGATCGCGGCAACTCCCGGTCGCCGCGGAGCCTTCGTCTGGCGGGGGCGCGGATGATCAGCACGACGCCGACCGCCAGCATGAGATCCCAGCCGTCGAGGGCACCGCCTCCCCCGCTGCTCGGCGGCGCACTGACGGTGAGGTCGGCGGTGGCGGCCTGAGGGTTGCCCCCGGCGGGCGCGGTGTCGAGCGCTTGGGCGGCGATCGAGGCTGTGTAAGTTCCGCTCGCCGCGCTCTCGAGCGCCAACGTGATGGTGCAGTCCCCATCCGCCGCGATATTTGCCCCGCTCAAGGCCACGCTCGTCGCGGTCGCCATCAGCGAGTGGGCGGCGCCCGTGCACGTGGTCGCAGGCGCCGAAGCCAGCGTGAGCCCCGTCGGCAGGGTCAACTGCAGGCTCGACTGCGTGAGGGCGAAGCCGTTGGCATTGGCGAGCGTGATGGTCAGCGTCGAGACGCTGTTCTCGGGGACGGAGGCGGGATAGAAATTCGCGGTCACGGTCGGCG
>Ga0187887_10001249_pt1 | contig 22065 bp, 17 predicted proteins | sample June2016WEW_7_10_FD_132977 | JGI IMG/M metagenome (GOLD analysis project Ga0187887, IMG submission 132977) | Peatland microbial communities from SPRUCE experiment site at the Marcell Experimental Forest, Minnesota, USA - June2016WEW_7_10 | ecosystem: Environmental > Terrestrial > Soil >... | reverse complement strand
GCCGCGTGGACTGAACTCAGAGATATGGAGATCAAGAGTGCAAGAATTTGCGGTCGAATCGCAGGTAGCCGCTGAGTCACTCTTCCAGCGTAGCATCCCTTTGGCTTAGCTAGAAATGACCATTGACACGCTTTTCCTGTGAGGATAACGTGGTCCCCAAACGCAGCCCTCACTGCTAGCTCCATGTCTCCACTGCAAAGGACTCCCTATGACGGTGAAATCAAGCCCCATCTCGTCCGGCGGCAGAAATCGAAGTGCAACCTTGGTTTCTGGCAGCCTGGAGAAGAACCTTCAGGCGTATGTCGCTGCGGCCGGCGCGGGACTGATTGCGCTCGCACATCCCGCTGCGGCGGAGATTATTTATACTCCGTCCAATATACCCATCACAGAGAGTTTCGGGGGCCTGGTCAAGACGCAGTTCGATATCAATAACGACGGCACCCCCGACTTTGTTTTCAGCGTTGTCTCCTACTTTACTCACGGCTTGGGTGGCGCTTATCTGCAGATTTCGCCGGGACTGGCGGCGAACCAAATTGTCGCAATTCAGCTGAAGAGTCAGCGCGTTACAGCCGCCGCATTGGATGCGGGTGCTCAGGTTGGGCCCAGCGCTAACTTCCAGTCTTCTCCAAAGGGCCTGTTCCTGGGATTTTTTGGTTTAGGCAGCCAGTCGATCATACGATCCGGCAGTTGGCTGGGCGTGGAGACGGCCTACCTTGGGTTGAAGTTCGTAGTTGCCGAAGAAGTCCACTATGGCTGGGCCCGGGTCAAGTTCACTCAACCGGGAGTTTTCACTCACGCGAGCATTTACGGGTACGCCTACGAATCACTCCCCAATCAACCGATTATCGCGGGGAAACAAAGCGGGTCATCGCAAGATGACAGCCAGGGCAGCACGGAAAACAAGGCCACTGGAGGGATGTTACCAGCGGTAGCGAATAGCCAGAGCATCGCAAGGGTGAGAACTCTAGGAGTTCTTGCAGCCGGTGCGATGGCCAAGGTGAATATCCAAAATAACCCGACCGACAATCACTAGCCGTAAGTGGAATCAATAGTCCGAGATCACGATCATGAAGAAAAACGTCCTATCAAGTGTTTTCCCGTTGCTGGTTCTCATGCTGGTGGGGTTTGCCTCGGCTGGCGCCGCTGCAGTGTCCACCGAGACGCCCATCGTGCGGTTCAACGTAACGAACGGTTTTCGTCCGATCACGGGATTGATTTCCGATGCCCAGGGCAATATGTACGGCACAACGGTAGGAGGTGGGAGCGGCCCTTGTTTCCTGCTAGGTTGCGGAGTCGTGTTCGAGTTATCCAAGGGGGCGAACGGCACCTTGACAGAAAAGACAATCTACGCGTTCAAAGGGGATAAGGCTGGCGATACCGATATGCCCCAGTCCAACCTGATTTTCGACGCGAAAGGAAATCTTTTTGGCGCGACCGGCCTCGACTACTCCGGTTATTTCGGCGCAATCTACGAATTGAGTCCTGGGGCCGGAGGAGTTTGGACCGATAAAATTCTTTATCGGTTTACTCAGGACGCCTACAATCCAGGCCTGCAGCTTGCTTTTGATAGCAAGGGCAACCTTTACGGAATCGCCCTCGTCGGCAATTTGAATGGCATTGTCTTTCAGTTAAGCCCGCAGGCGGACGGGAGCTGGAAGGAAAGTACGTTGTGCACATTTGATTTGACCGATTATCCGTCGGGGGGTGTTGTTCTTGACGGCAAGGGAAATATTTATGGGACGACCCAGCAGGGTGGAACCTTCGATTATGGGACGGTTTACAAGGTAAGCCCCGAGAAGGGAGGAAGCTGGAAAAAAACGACAATTTACAACTTCATGGAGCAAGGCGATGGCGCGTATCCTACTGCCCCGTTGATGATCGATGCGAATGGGAATCTTTTCGGTACAACCTTCTTCGGCGGAAAGGATTTTTACGGCGTAGTGTTCGAGTTGAGTCCAAGCGGCGGCAGCTGGAATGAGACTGTGCTCTATACCTTCGGCGGGCCGATTTACGGCCCCTCGGGGGTGGTCTTTGATAAGAAAGGGAATCTTTACGGGATTACTGCGAATGGCGGTACTGGGTGCAATTTCCCAGGTTGCGGCACCGTGTTTAGGTTGACTCCGCAAGCTGGCGGCACTTGGAAGAACACTACCCTGCACAACTTCGAAAGCGCAGACGATGGTTCCGCATCTCAGGAGGTATACCCAGCGGGAGTTCTTTTGGACCCAGCCACTGGTTACATCTACGGGACAACGCAATACGGGGGCGGCAGATATGGTTACGGCACCGTCTTTGAGCTAAAGCCGTGAGTTCTAGCAACAGCCCATCGTTACTTCGCCGGCGGCGGTTAGCGGGGGGCCGAAGGCTTCTCGCGGGGGGGGTGCGCCGTTTGCTGCTGCGATCCAGCGGCCGACTGCATCGAAGACTACCAGTAATACTCCCACGATAAAAATTCCCATCAGGATGGAATCCAGATAACCGGTTAAGACTTGGCCGGGCTTCTGAGTCAGCGGCCAGAAGATATTTTTGATCGATTCTACTCCTGCCGTTAGGGTGGTGACGCCTACGAACGCCATGGGGATGGCGGTGATCCAGGCATATTGCTTCTTGCCCATGTTAATCAGGAAGGTTGTGGTCACAGCTAGCGCAATGGTGGCTAGCAGTTGGTTGCCGGTTCCGAACAGCGGCCAGAGCGTGGAGATGTTTCCGGTATAGATCAGGTATCCCCAGCCCAGAACCACAACAGAACTGGTCATGAGATTCCCCCATAGCCAGGCGCTGTTGCCGAAGGGCTTGTGCACTTTGGCCATGAGTTCCTGCAGAACGTAGCGGGCTACGCGGGTGCCCGTATCGACCGTGGTGAGGATGAAGAGAGCTTCGAACATGATGGCGTAGTGATACCAGTAGCCCATGAGGCGATCCATGCCGGGGAGGCCGCGAAAGATTTGTGCCATGCCTACGGCTAGCGAAACCGCGCCGCCCGTGCGGCCTGCGAGATGCTCTCCCACTTCGCGGGAGAACATATCGAGATTGACCGTGCTCAAGCCGAGATGACTAAAGACTTGCGGCGTGGTGTTGATGGCGAAGTAGTCGCCGGGATAGAGCGAGCAGGCGGCGATGAGAGCGAGAACCCCCACCAGCGATTCGGCGATCATGGCGCCGTAGCCGATGAAGCGGGCGTCGGTTTCTTGGTCGAGCATTTTGGGCGTGGTGCGCGAGGCTACCAGCGAGTGAAAGCCGGAGATCGCGCCGCAGGCGATGGTGACGAAGAGAAAAGGGAAGAGAGTTCCCTTGATGATGGGGCCGCCGCCGTGAACGTACTGCGTGAAGCTGGGGAATTTGATGTTGGGATGGACCACGAAGACGCCGACGATCAGAACCGCGATGGTGCCGAGTTTCACGTACGTGGAGAGATAGTCTCTCGGTTCCAGCACCAGCCACACGGGGAGCACGGACGCTATGAGACCGTAGATTGCCATTAGGATCGTGATCTGGTGGGGAGTGAATGTCAGGGCTGAGGCGGCGGAGGTTTGCGCTACCCAGTGGCCGGCGACGACTCCGGCGATTAACAGGACTACGCCGAAGATGCTGGGGCCGGTGACGGTGATTTTTCCGGCGTGGCTTTTGAACATCCACCAACCCATGATGACGGCGATGGGGATGGTCATGCCGATGGTGAAGACTCCCCAGGGGCTGTTGGAGAGCGCGTTCACGACCACGATGCCGAGGCCCGCCAGCGTTACTAGAAGAATAAAAAGGACAGCGATCATCGCCACCAACCCGGCGAAGGGGCTGATCTCGGTGCGGGCTAGGTCTGCGAGCGAGCGGCCGCGGTGGCGGATTGAGGCTACTAGTACGGTAAAATCCTGCACGCAGCCGGCTAGGACTGCGCCGATGAGTAGCCAGAGAAAACCCGGGGCGAAGCCGAATTGTGCGGCTAACGTGGGACCCACGAGTGGGCCTGCGCCGGCGATGGCGGCGAAGTGATGGCCGAAGAGCACCCAGCGCGGCGAAGCTACATAGTTGTGGCCGTCGGCATAGGTGTGCGCGGGAGTGGTGCGGCGATCATCGAGCGCCAGAGCTTTTGCGGCGATGAATGCGCTGTAGTAACGGTAGGCCAAGGCGTAGACGCAGAGCGCAGCTAAGAGAACCGGGAAGGTGTTCATGGCTTGGTTCGACGCAGGCAGGAGGTGATGCTGCCAGCTTGTCGAGGGCATCCTACACCTGATTTGGAATCCAGCACAATGACATGCGCGGGCACGGCGGGCACGGGCGGGCACGGGGAAAAAGAGGCGCTGGCAGATCTGCAAGCCGCGTTCGTTCCCGTCGCGGTGAATTCACAATTCACCATCGGGCCCGTAACAGACCCCATGGCCCATGCTAAAATTTCGCGATGCGCTTACGAATAGGCATGCTGTTACTGCTTCTCGCGGCAGGCGCATGGTCGGCCGACACCGTCATCATGCCGCATGAGATTGGCGTTTCCTGTCTCAAGCGCAAGCCCTTTACCGCCATTGCGCGGACGACTCTTACACGGGTGTTCGCCCGCGGAACTCAAAGAACGGTAACTACGGAGGACCACATTGCCAGGGACGCCGAAGGGCGGGTTCTGCGCGAGCAACATTTACCTTGGACTGAAGACCCAAGGCAGCCCGTGTATTACCTCAACATCCTCGACCCAAAGAGAATGAAGAATACCCATATTGATCCTCAGGAACATTCGGCGGTGGAACGGCCCGTGGATGCGAGACACACGTGGGATTATGTTCCCTATGATGGAACTCAGTATCAACTCGCCGAAAGGCCTGGAGTTTCAATCAATACGAAACGACTCAGGAGCCAGCAAATCGCTGGTCTGAAGTGCTGGGGACAGCGCACGACATACGTCTATTCACCGGGTACTTATAAGGGAAATCAGCAGCCGGTCACACGTACTTGGGAGGTTTGGTATGCCAAAGAAATTGGATCGGATGTTCGAATTATCGCTCACGATGGCGACCCAAAAGCTGGCGACCAAGAGACCGATTTAATCGATATAAAGTACGGCGAACCTGATCCCTCAATCTTTGTTCCGCCCGTTGGATATGCCATCCAAAGCTCCCAGCCCTAAAAGTTGCGAGCGTCCGAATCCCTGGCGCCACAATCTTGCATGCAAACCTAGGGTTCGCGCCATCGGAGAGTCACATACGCCGCACAAACATCCCCCCGGCGCGAGAGACGCGCTATAATGCCGGGCGCGGACCGCTGCTGAACCGAAAGGATGGTGTGCGCATATGGCACCAGACAAACAGTCGACAACTCAGGAGCAACATCTGGTCCGCTTGGGCTTGGGGCTTGCCAACTGGAGTGAGCGGTGGTTTCCGGATGCGTTGGTTTTTGCGTTCCTGGGAATCGTGGTGGTGTTTGGGGTTGGCCTTCTGCTTCATCAAAGTCCTGCCAATCTGGCGATCCAGGGCGGGAAGAATTTCTGGGCGCTGGTGCCCTTCACCATGCAGATGGTGATGATCATCATCGGCGGGTATGTCGTGGCCTCGACGCCGATCGTGTATCGCGCCATCCTCGCCCTGGCCGGAGTGCCTAAGACGCCGCGGGGAGCGGTTGCGCTGGTGGCATTGTTATCGATGCTGACGTCGCTGCTCCACTGGGGATTGAGTTTGATTATCAGCGGGCTTTTTGTGCGGGAGTTGGCGCATAGGGTCAAGGGGATGGACTACCGCGCGGCGGGCGCTGCGGCGTATCTCGGCACGGGGGCGGTGTGGGCATTGGGGATCTCGTCCTCCGCGGCCATGTTGATGGCGACGAAGTCGGCCGTGCCGCCGTCGTTGTTCAGCATCAGTGGCCTGATCCCGCTGACGCAAACCATCTTCTTGTGGCAGAGCGTCGCGACCACCACCATCTTGATCTCGGTTTCGGTGCTGATCGCTTATTTATCGACGCCCTCGGTGGAGAATGCTCGGACGGCGGAATCTTACGGAATTCCATACGAGCCGACTCAGTCGAATCTCGAAGCGCGGAGTAAGCCAGGCGAGTGGCTGGAGTACAGTCCGCTGCTGACGGTTCTGGTGGTGGCTTTGTTGGGCTGGTATTTGGTGGATGTATTTCGCACTTCGCCGCAGGGAGCGCTGGCTGCGCTGGATCTGAATACTTATAATCTCATGTTTATCACAGTTGGACTTTTGCTGCACTGGCGGCCGAAGCGCTTTACACGTGCGGTAACGGCGGGCATTCCAGCTACGGGCGGGGTGCTGATCCAGTTTCCTTTTTATGCCGTGATCTTCGGCATGATTGTGGGGACCGGGATTGCCGATACTTTGGCGAAACTGTTCGCTTCGATCAGCACGCACGATACTTATCCTTTATTGGTGGCGACGTATTCGGCCGTGCTGGGAGTTTTTATTCCTTCGGGCGGCAGCAAGTGGGTGATCGAAGCGCCGTACGTCTTGCAGGCGGCGAATCTGCATCGTGTGCATCTGGGGTGGGTGGTGCAGATTTACAACGCATCGGAGGCGCTGCCGAATCTGGTGAATCCTTTTTGGATGCTGCCGCTGTTGGGGATATTGAAATTAAAGGCGCGGGATATTGTGGGTTATGGAGTGTTGCAATTGATCGTGCATATTCCGGTGGTGTTTTTTTTGTGTTGGCTGTTCGCGCGGTCTATTCCGTACGTGCCGCCGATGAAGTGAGCGATTGAGCCCGCTGAAGCCGCGCCCTTTCAAAGCCGCCAAGTGCTATTCGCTAACTGCCGCGACGTCGTCAAAGCAGGTGAAAGTCACGAATCTGGTTGAGCAACTTGGCGGTGTCGATAGGCTTGACCAGGTAGGCGTCGCAGAGTACCCGGAAGGACTGGATCACATCCTTTGGGTCGTCGAGGGCGGTGGTCATGATGATCTTCACGCCGCGAGTGGAGAAGGTGCCTCCGGCTTCTTCGAGGGCGCGGATTTCGGAGACGGCGGTGCGGCCATCCATTTCGGGCATCATGACGTCCATGCAGATCACGTCGTAGGGTTTAGCGTCGGCGAGGCTGGCGCGGAAGGCGGCGACGGCCTCCTTGCCGTTGACGGCGACGTGGCATTCGCCATACTTGGAAATAAATGTCTGCAGCAAGAGCCGGCTGGTGAAATCATCTTCGACGATCAATGCGCGCATCTTGGTCCTCCTGATCTTCTTCTGTAAGGCCCGCTTTTTTTAGGGCGCCCTGAAGCAGCTGAAGTTGATCTCGCATCTCGGGCAGCAAGGCGAGAGCATCGCCGAATTCGCCGGCCGACGCGGCGTACTGGGCCTGGGAAGACAGGTCTCGAAGAGCCTTCGCGGATACGGTGGCGGAGGCTCCTTTGAGGGTGTGAGCCTGGCGCACGGCGGCCTCGGCGTTGCGCTGCTCGAGCACTTGCTGCAGGGTGTCGAGTTGGCGCGGGGCGTCGTGCAGAAAGGCGGCGACAACAGTGCGAGCCAGCTCTTCGTCGTACATGAGACGGGAGAGCAATTCCTTGTAGTTGAAGACCGGGTGGTCGAAAACCGGCAAAGCGAAGGCTGGCGACTTGAAAGCGCCAGGCGGGGGCGCGGCTCCTGTATCCGGAGGGAGATTCTCAACGGCAATGGCGGAGGGCTTGATCCATTTCTCGAGAACCTGGGAAAGCTTCGTCACTTCAATGGGCTTCGAAATGTAATCGTTCATGCCGACTTGGAGGCAGCGGTCGCGGTCGCCGCTCATGGCGTCGGCGGTTACGGCGATGATGGGGATTTGCGGATTGCGCACGCCGAAGCGGGGATCGCGAATGCGGGGAGTGGCTTCGTACCCATCGAGAACGGGCATGCGGCAGTCCATCAGGACCAGATCGTAGTCGGCCTGGCGGAGGGCTTGCAGCGCTTCCTCGCCGTTTGCCACGAGATCGGCGTGATAGCCGAGTTTGTTCAGGATGGCGGTGGCTACCCGCTGATTCACAGTGTTATCTTCGGCCAAAAGGATGCGGGCTTGACCGCGGGCTTGAGCGGCCGCGAGAGGCGACGGGCGAGCATCGGCGATCGTCTCGATTGCTTTCGTCGGTGCGGAAGGGAGCGCGCTGGCCGCCGCGGACATGGCCATTTGTTTTTTGAAGACAGCGGTGAACCAAAAAGTCGAGCCTTTGCCGGGTTCGCTGTTAACTCCGATTTGGCCACCCATCAAGGCGACCAGTTGCCGGGAGATGGGGAGGCCGAGGCCGGTGCCTCCATAGCGGCGGGTGCTCGAACCATCGGCCTGCACGAAGGGCTCGAAGAGGGAGTCGGCCTGGTCCTGGCGGAAGCCGATACCGGTATCGCTGACGGTGAAGCGCAATGTCACGTCGTGCTCATCACCATATTCCACCCGCGTCAAGATGGAAACTCCGCCTTTTTCGGTGAACTTGACGGCGTTGCCGACCAGGTTAATCAGAATCTGGCGCAAGCGATTGGGATCGCCCTGCAGCAGGAATGGAGTTGAGGGATCGACCTCGGAGGTGAGCAAAAGACCCTTCTCGCGGGCCTTGAGGGTGAGCACGGCGGCGGAGCTTTCTACCACGCTGCGCAGATCGAAATCGGTGGTCTCGAGGGTTAGCTTGCGGGCTTCAATCTTGGAGAAGTCGAGGATGTCGTTAATCACGGCCAGCAGGGACTCGCCGCTGCTGCGGACCATTTCGGCGTATTGCAGTTGTTCGGGAGTGAGTTGGGTATCGAGGAGCAGGCCGGCAATGCCGATGACGCCGTTCATGGGAGTGCGGATTTCATGGCTCATGTTGGCGAGGAACTGGCTCTTGGCGCGATTGGAGGCTTCGGCAGCTTCTTTGGCGCCGCGCAAGAGTTGTTCGTTGCGTTTGCGCTCGGTGATGTCCACGAAAGTGACCACGGCGCCGACGGCCTCTCCGGCGCGATAGAGAGGATGAGACCAATATTCGCAGGGGAAACTGGTGCCGTTCTGCCGCCAGAGCACTTCGTCCTCGATATGAATGCCCTGGCCGCGGCGGAAGGCTTCATAGATCTTGCAGCGCTCGGCGGGGTAAGCGGAGCCATCGCCGCGGGTGTGGTGTATGAGTTCGTGCATGTTCTTTCCCAGAAGCTCGGAAGAGTCGAGATAACCCAGGAGGCGGAGGCAGGAGGGATTGCAGAAAGTGCAATCGCCGCGCAAATCGATGCCGTAGACGGCTTCTGGAACGGAATTCAGCAGCAGGCTGATGAGTTCGCCGCTTTCGCGACTTTCTTGTTCGGCGCGCCGGCGTTCGGTGATATCGACCAGGCTGCCTTCGATGATTCCGCCGGAGGGGGAAGAATCGTCGATGAGAGCGAGATTGGCGATGACCCAGACGGGCTTGCCGTCCTTGCGGCGGAATTTCATTTCGTGATTGGTAAGGTTTTTCTGGTGCTTCAATTTCGCCAAGAATTTCCCACGATCCGAAGCGCTTTCGTATAAAGCGGCCGCGGTCAGGCGCAGGACCTCTTCAGGGGAGTCGTAACCGAACATGCGGGCTGCGGCCTGATTGCACTCCCGAAGGTGGCCATCAAGGGTGCTGCTGAAGACGCCGGCGAGGTTGCGCTCGAAGAGAAGGCGGTAGCGGGCCTCGGATTCGCGAACCGCCTGCTCGGCGAGTTTAAGGCTGGTGATGTTCTCGTGGGACAAGACCACGCGGCCTATGCCCTCTTCGACGAAAGGAGTCACTCGCAGCAGGAACCAGCGTCTCTCGCGAGGGCTGTGGCAGGGATACTCCAGTAAGAACTCGCCGCGGTCGCCGTCGATAGCTTGGCGAATACCTTCGGCGGCGGAATAGGCGGTCGCATCTTCGACCGCGGAGTTTCGGCAGACTTCGAGGTAATTGGTGCCCACTCCGCAGGAAAGCAGGTCGCCGCCATTGGCCGCGGCAAAACGGCGCCAGGCGGCGTTGACGGCGACGACCTGGCCCTTCTGGTCGAGGATGGCAACATGGGAGGACAAAGCGTCGAGGATGGATTGCAGGAATTCCTCGGACTCGCGCGCGGTTTGCTCGGCGCTCTCGCTGCGCTCCAAGCTCAATTTTAATGCATCTTCGTTGCGCCTGCGCTCGGTGATGTCGCGGTAGGTCCAGATTCGCCCGTAACGATTGCCGAGGCGATCGATTACGGGAGCGGAGTAACGGTCCAGAACGGTTCCGTCCTTGAACTCAAGTTCGTCGCGGCCGGTTTCGTCGGGATGATGGTAGAGATAGTTGGTGCGGGTGAGGAAAGAATCGCGATCCTTAACCCGGGAAGCCACGTGATTGAGCAGGAGTTGGTTGTCGCTGTCGGCGAGAATCTCGGGAGGAATTCTCAGCAACTCGGTCAACTTCTGATTGCGCATGAGCCGTTGGCCGTTTTCGTTCACGACCTGAATGCCGTCGATGGTCGAGTTCGCCTGGGCTTCGAGGAATGCGGTCTTGAATCTGAGGTCGGCGTCGAGACGCTTGCGCTCGGCGATGTCGCGAGCGATTTTTGACGCTCCTACGATTGCGCCGGCTCGGTCTTTGATGGGTGAAATGGTAACGGAAACGTCGATCTTGCTGCCATCTTTGCGGACGCGGACGGTTTCGAAGTGGCTGAAGCTTTCGCCTCGGCGGATGCGCTCCATGATGTCGGATTCTTCGTCGGCGCGCTCCGCAGGCAAAAGCATGCGCACGGGTTGGCCGATGGCTTCCGCAGCGGAATAGCCAAACAATTTCTCCGCGGCTGAGTTCCAGGAGGTGATGCTTCCGTCGAGGGTCTTGGTAACGACGGCGTCGTTGGAGGATTCGACGGCGGCGGCAAGGCGTTCGAGCGTTTCTTCGGCGTGCTTGCGCTCGGTGATGTCCTGGACGATGCCGAACATTCGGGTCGCTTTGCCGGCGGAGTCCCGCCACAGGTCGCCGCGGCCCCAGGTCGAACGAATCTCCCCGTTGGCACGAACGATCCTGCACTCGAATTCCCATGTTTCTCCCCGCCTTATGCTGCCCTGAAAGCTCGCCCAGACTCTTTCCCGGTCATCGGGATGGACGTGGCGCAGGAAGATGTCAAAATTCCACTCTGGCACAGGGGAGGAATAGCCGAAGATTTGATCGTGCACCAAAGATCGGCTGGCCTGCAGCGTGGTGAGATCGAGCGACCAGTCGCCGACCTTGGCGGTTGACAGCGCGAAAGTCCTCCTCTCATCGCTCTCGCGCAGGGCCTCTGCCGCGCGCTTACGCTCGGTCATGTCGAGCACGAAGGCGAAGAGGTATTCTTCTCCATCGAACTGCAGGTAGGTCGAAATGACTTCGACGGGGAAAATCCGCCCTTGTTTGGTTTGCTCAACGGTTTCGAGGGTGACCGAACCACGGGCTTTTATGTCGTTCCAGAAGCCTGCCCAAGCCTCTTTGGGAAAGAGGGGATCAATGTCGGGAATCGAAAGGGAGAGAAGTTCCTCGCGGGTGTAACCCAGGGAGCGGCAGGCAGCTCGGTTGGCGAAAACTATGCGAGCGGCAGAATTGACCCAAAAGACGGAGTCGGAGGCATGGTTCAAGGAAAATTGCGCCAGCCGGAGTTCTTTTTCTGCGAGCTTCTTGCCGGTTTCGAGAGCGGACTGGGTGGCGCGAGCTTCGGTAACGTCGCGCTGCACGGCGATAAAGTTAGTGACGGCGCCACTCTGGCCGCGCACCGGCGTGATCGACATGGTGGCGGTGTAGAGGCTGCCGTTTTTGCGGCGATTGACGAGTTCTCCGCGCCAGACCTCGCCCGCGAGGATGGTCTGCCATAGCGCCCGGTAAAAAGAGGGGTCCTGGCGGTCGGACCTGAGCAGCCGGTTATTTCTTCCTAATACTTCCTCAGCGCTGTAACCGGTGGACTGGCTGAAGGCTGGGTTGACATACTGAATGATGCCGCGGTGATCAGTAATAATGATGGCTTCATCGATTTGCGCGACGGCAGCGGCAAGTAAAGCAAGGTTTGCGGGTGCGGCGGCGGGCGCGGTTGCCTCCTGCGCCTCAACCGGAGTGCGAGGGTGGGGGCGTGTTGGCTGACTGGAAGACACGAGGGGCGTGGGTGGTCTTGGGTTCTATCGGCAGGGTGAGAGGGGGACTTCAATGCGCTTCGGGCTTCAGCGGAGGCCCGCGGTTGAACGGGGCACGTGCTCACAAGTGGTCTGGTTTGACCAGACATCCAACTTTTCATCCCCTATGCTTAAGCCAAGAATAGAGCGAGAACCGGTGGAATACGTTTCGCCCGACCCTCTTTTCGCTTTCCACAAACCAGGCCCCTGAGTCAGGTACTGTTTCTCTTGTAGGACCTCCCAAGACAGTTGCATGTATATTCGGAGGCCTCAATGAAGTTATTTTGGTCCGTGGCTGCGATCGCGGTCCTGGTTTTAGCTGGAGTGTTGTACGTGAGCGACCGAAACCAGAGCGGAAAGGATCGAAGCGGAACGGCCGCTGGGGAGCCAAGCGGTGGAGTCCATTCAGAAGCCATTCCAGTTGCATCCAGAGTCGGTACGGGACACGATTTTGTGCCTGGCGGCCTGCTTTCGGTTGCACAATTTCGGCGATCTCTTCGAGCCGACGCGGCATTGGCGGCGCAATTTCCGGAATTCAACTTCAGCCGGGCTCGCTTCGGGTATATGAGCAAGGATACTTGCGCCTTTGTCGCCTATCGAGTCGCCGCCAAATTCGGCTGGACCAGACACTGCATCGTGCTGAGGAAGAACGAAGTGGTCCTCACCGATGGGCGCTATACACTGCGGGCTCGATGCGGGAACCTGATTTCTGGAACGACGAAAATTCCGCTGCTGCCGCAACCCGTGCAAGACGAAATCGACAAAACTAACACGGCACCAACTCCGGGGGGTTATGGCGTGGCTGTGCTTCCGGTGCTTCCTGATGTTCCGGGGACGGATTCGCTCCTGAGTCCGGGTGCACTTCCTGTTTCGCCGGGGCCGATCACCGGCTTTGAGCCGTTTCCCATCGGTCCAGGTCCGGTAGCCGGCCCGCTGCCTCCGGGCGGTGTTCCCCTGCCTTGCTGCGGTCCGACAGGGGTGCCCATGCCCATACCTACACCCATACCCGTCAGTGTGCCGGACGGCGACAAGTGTATGGGACTTATAGGAGGGTTGGTGTTGATCGTGGCCGGAGTGTACTACGTAACCGAGAGAAAACGAGCCCGAAGATAGGAACGGGAATGCTCAAGAGATGAATTGGTGGACCTGGTCGGGATCGAACCGACGACCTCTTCCATGCCATGGAAGCGCGCTCCCAGCTGCGCCACAGGCCCACGATCGCACAACGCCGAAAAAGCCTAGATCGACGATTCGGGATCGAAGGGAAGTGCTGGGTTATTTTCGCCCACATGGGCGGGATAGTCAACGTAAGCTGCCTCTTAGATTCTTTGTGAACTCCGCGCGGTTGTTCTCGGCGAACTCCGCGATTCAGGCTCTTAGGGCGGGGTTCCTAAACCATTTATCGGGGCGAGCGCCGAGGAAGGGCCGAGGAGTTCGAGGAGAAGACTCGGGGTCCGGAGCGCAAAGTGAGTTCTTTCCTGATTTCTTTGGTTGGTTTCCACAGGCTGGTTCTGGCATAATTGTCCGTGCACCCCACCTGCACCAATTTTCAATCACAATTTAGAGCGAGGAAGAGATGCCAGCGAAGTACATCTTTGTGACGGGCGGAGTTGTGTCTTCATTGGGCAAGGGATTGGCGGCGGCTTCGATCGGCTGCCTGCTGGAGAGCCGCGGGTTGAAGGTGAACCTGATGAAGTTCGACCCTTATTTGAACGTCGATCCGGGGACGATGTCGCCGTTTCAGCATGGCGAAGTGTTTGTGACCGACGACGGCGCGGAAACCGACCTCGACCTCGGCCACTACGAGCGCTTCACCCACGCCAAACTGTCTCGCGACAATAATTGGACCACCGGGCGCCTATACGAGCAGATCATCGCCAAGGAGCGGCGCGGGGATTATCTGGGCAAGACCGTGCAGGTGATTCCGCATGTGACCAATGAAATCAAAGCGGCGATGAAGAAAGTCGCGCAAGATGTGGATGTGGCGATTGTCGAGATCGGCGGCACCGTAGGCGACATCGAGTCGCTACCGTTTATGGAAGCGATCCGGCAGATGCGGCAAGAGTTGGGGCGCGAGGACACGCTGTTCGTGCATGTGACCCTGGTGCCGTTTATTGCCGCTGCGCAAGAACTTAAGACCAAGCCGACGCAGCACTCGGTGAAGGAGTTGCTGAGCATCGGGATTCAGCCGGATATTCTTTTGTGCCGCACGGATCGTTTTCTGGCGAAGGAGATTAAGTCGAAGATTGCGCTCTTCTGCAACGTGCAGGAAGAGGCGGTGATCACGGCTAAGGATGTGGCTTCGGTGTATGAGGTGCCGCTGGTGTTTGCCAATGAAGGCGTCGATACGCTGGTGCTGAAGTATTTGCGTATGGAGGCCAAGGATCGCGATCTTTCGAAGTGGGAAGACATTGTGCATCGCGTCTACAACCCGAAGGACACGGTCACGATCGGAATCGTGGGAAAGTATGTGGAGTATGAAGATTCGTATAAGTCCTTGAAAGAGGCGCTGATCCATGGCGCGCTGGCGCACAATCTGAAATTGCAGGTGAACTGGATTGAGGCCGAGGGGCTGGAAAGCGGCGACGGAAATAGCAACGATGCGCAGCTCGAGAATTATGACGGGATCCTGGTTCCGGGAGGCTTTGGCAAGCGCGGGATTGAGGGGATGCTAATTGCGATCCGCTACGCGCGTGAGAATAAGGTTCCTTACTTTGGAATTTGCCTGGGCATGCAGACGGCTTGCGTGGAATTTGCCCGCAACGTGGTGGGACTGGCGGAGGCGAATTCGAGCGAGTTCGACCCGGCGACACCGCATCGCGTGATCTACAAGCTGCGCGAGTTGCGCGGCGTGGAGGAACTGGGGGGCACGATGCGCCTGGGCGCGTGGCCTTGCAAGATCGAGCCCAACACGCTGGCGCAGAAAATTTACGGCAAGCTGGAAATCAGCGAGCGCCATCGCCATCGCTACGAATTTAATCGCGAATACGAGGAGCCGATGGTGGCGGCCGGGCTTAGAATTTCCGGCTCGACGCCGGATGGAACTTACGTGGAGATGGTGGAGTTGCCGGATCATCCGCATTTCATCGGCTGCCAATTTCATCCGGAGTTCAAGTCGAAGCCGTTGGAGCCGCATCCTCTGTTCAGTTCGTTTATTGCGGCGGCTTATAAACATGGGACGCAGCGGCGGACGGAGAAAGAAAACGCGAAAGTGGAGATGTTTCATCGTCCGGAAAGAGTTGCGCGCAGGTAAATGTTGCCTACTTCCTTCCAAGTCGGCGATGTTCGCATCGGCTCCGGCGATTTATTTCTGATTGCCGGGCCATGCGTGATCGAGAGCGAAGAGCACGCCATTCGCATGGCCGAGATTATCAAGGGAGTTACGCGGGCGCTGGGTCTACCGCTTATTTTCAAAGCCAGCTACGACAAGGCGAATCGCACTTCGATTCGAAGTTTTCGCGGTCCGGGAGTCAAAGAGGGCCTGCGGATTTTGAAGAAAATTAAAGACGAATTGCAGTTGCCGGTGCTGACGGATGTGCACGAAGTCGGGGATGTGGCGAAGGTCGCTGAGGTTGTGGATGTTCTGCAGATCCCAGCATTTTTGTGCCGGCAGACCGATTTAGTGGTCGCGGCGGCGTTGAGCGGCCGTGCCGTCAACATCAAGAAGGGGCAATTTGTTTCTCCCGGGGATATGCGGCATGCGGTGGAAAAATGCCGCGAGGCGGGGAACCCGCAAGTCTTTCTCACCGAGCGCGGGACAAGTTTTGGCTATAACAATCTGGTGGTCGATATGCGCTCGCTCGCTATCCTGCGCAAGTTCGCGCCGGTGGTTTTCGATGCGACGCATTCGGTGCAGTTGCCTTCGGCGCAGGCGGATGAGCACGGGCCGGCGGTGAGCGGCGGTCAACCTGAGTTTATTCCTGTGCTGGCTCGTGCCGCCGTCGCGGCTGGCGTGGATGGGGTGTTTCTCGAAGTGCACGACAATCCCAAAGAAGCGAAATCTGACGGAGCCAATGCATTGGAGTCTACCAAGCTGCGCGAGGTGTTGAAGGAATTGCTGGCGGTGCGCAAGGCGCTGGACGTGGCGTGGGCTACGCCCTGAAGGGCATACTGTCGCTCGAAACGACAATTCGACCCAGTGCTTCGGCGCCGGGTCGCGAGACAAATCGAGGTCGTCCCGGAGGGATGACATAGACTAGCCGAGCGCATGGGACGGATCGGAGGAAATAGGGTATTTTCGCAGGAATTCGATGAACTCTTCATCGAATCCCCGCCTTTGCCGCCTTTCATGATGCGCCTTCTGATTTGATTCTTGATGTACCGCGCGTCCTCCGTTTGGGAAGCGCTGACGCTGAAGGCTTCGTAACCCTTTTGCCAGACAAGGCGCTCTTTCGTCGCGCTGGTGTCGTTGATTAATTTTTTCGACCAACTACCCTTCAAGAACTGAATCGCCTTGGACAAAGGCAAAGTCGGAGGCAGAATTAGGCGCGCATGCACTTGGTCCTGTTCTCTGCCAACGACGCGTGCCTCGAAGCCTTGGTTAGGAGCGATTCCCGTCATAGAGGGCCCATAGTTTGGGCTAAAACTCGTCCGGTAGGCACCTGGAACTTAAGAGCGGCTCTGTAGACTCCGGGTAAAACAGCGCGTTTCACGATAAGCGAAGCGTTCGGCATGGGGCTGTGACGGTTGTCACGATGCCCTGTGGAGAACCAAATGCTCGTTTTCCCGTATGCTAGATTTGAATCTTCCCATGAGAGAAGTTGCCAACAGGGCATTGAATGTGGCTACGATGCGCGGCGCGAGTTACGCCGATGCGCGCATTGTGAGCCAGAGAAGCCGCGCGCTTACCACGAAGAACGGCAAGGTCGGGAGTGCGTCGGATGCCGAGTCCGAAGGCATGAGCGTGCGGGTGCTGGCCGATGGTGCGTGGGGATTCGCCGCCTCGGAACATATGTCGCGCGTCGGCGCGGAAGCTACGGCCGCGCGTGCGGTTGAGATCGCCCGGGCCTCGGCGCGGGTTAAGCAGGAAGACGTTCGACTCGCTCCAGAAAAAGCCGTGACGGCCGAGTGGACTACGCCGCATTTGATCGATCCCTTCTCGATTTCGGTCGAAGAGAACATTGCATTGCTGTTGAAGATCGACTCCGAGTTGCGCGCCGTGGCCGGTGTGACTCTCGCGGAAACGAATCTCAATTTCAATCGCGAGGAGCAATGGTTTTTATCGTCGGAAGGTTCCGATATTCAACAGACGAAGTATTCGGCGGGTGCTGGTTACGCTGCATACGCGTTTGCGGGCAACGAGATTCAGAAGCGGTCGTATCCGAATTCTTACGGCGGACAGTGGCAGAATAAAGGATATGAGTTGATCGAAGAGTTGAAACTGGTCGAGAACGCGCGGCGTATCGCGGAGGAGGCGGTGGCCCTGCATCATGCCGAGCAGTGTCCGGACGGCGTGTTCGACATCATTCTCGACAGCTCGCAGCTGGGCTTGCAGATTCACGAATCGATCGGGCATCCGATTGAGCTTGATCGCGTCCTGGGCATGGAGGCGAATTTCGCGGGGACTTCATTTCTCACGCTTGACAAACTACGCACTCTGCGTTACGGCAGCGAGATGGTGAACGTGGTCGCGGATGCGCGCCAGGAGCACGGGCCGGGGCTGGGCACATTTGGTTTCGACGATGAAGGCGTTCCGGCGCAATGCACGCCCATTATTACCAACGGACTATTTACGGGCTATCTCAGCTCGCGCGAGACCGCGCACACCATTGGTGAGAATCGCTCGGGGGGAACGCTGCGCGCCGAAGGCTGGAATCGGTTGCCCATGATTCGCATGACGAATATCAGCCTGCTGCCGGGCGAGAAGCCGCTTAGCTTGGAGCGGCTGATCGCTTCCACCGATCGCGGTTTTCTCATGCAGACCAATCGGTCGTGGTCGATCGACGACAAGCGCTACAACTTTCAATTTGGCTGCGAGATTGGGTGGGAGATCAAGGGCGGCAAGCGCGTGCGCATGGTGAAGAACCCATCGTATTCGGGCATTACGACGGAGTTCTGGAATGCGCTGGAGGCGATTTGTTCGCGCGACGAGTGGACTCTGTGGGGCACGCCGAATTGCGGCAAAGGTCAGCCGCAGCAGGTGATGGGCACGGGGCATGGGGCAGCACCATCGCGGTTTCGCGGGGTCAAAGTGGGAAGCGCATATCGGAGCATGTGACATCCGCCACAAAGTATTTTATGGAGCGTGGATTGGCATTCAGCGCTCAGTACTCGGCATTCAGCCCGTGAAAGGAGCTGCCGCGATGAAGGATTTTAAGGATTTGCGGGTGTGGCACAAAGACCATTCGCTCGTTTTAGGTTCTTACCGAAACACAAGTGGATTTCCGAAACAAAAGTTTATGGCATTACCTGCCAAATCCGAAGGTGTGCTGCCTCCATCGCCGCCAGTATCGCGGAGGGATGCGGCAAGCGCGGTAACGGAGAGTTTCAACGTTACTTCAACATAGCTGCCGGATCAGCCGGCGAATTGGAGTATCGCTTTCTTGTGGCACGCGAACTCAACTTCCTGGATGAAATGAATCCTCAGCTGTTGAATGACGGAGTTGTGGAGGTAAAGCGCATGCTGGCGTCGCTAACTCGCAAGTTTGAAGTTGAGAGGTTGGCAGGCTGAATGCTGAGTGCCGAGTGTTGAATGCTCACTAGAGACCAAGCCGCCGCGATTTTCGATCGCATCAAAAAGCTCGCTTCCGCCGATGAGGTCGAGGTTCTGATTTCTGGCGGGCGCTTTGCGCTTACACGCTTTGCCAACAATGTTATCCATCAGAACGTCGAAGACGAGAATCATGTGGTCTCGGTGCGGACGGTTTTTGGAGGACGGACGGCGCGCGCTTTCACGAATAAATTTGACGATGAGAGTCTGCGGCGCGTGGTGGCATCTTCGGAGAATTTGGCGAAGGTGCAGCATCCTGATCCCGATCTCTTGCCCATGCCGGATTCCCGCGAGGCTCGGGCGGGCGAGGTGCCCGCCAACGCCCAGGCGTTGCCTCCGCGGCACTTTGCGGAGACCGCTGCGATCACGCCTCAACTGCGCGCCGAGGGCGTAAAAGCGATTGTCGAAGTCGCTCGCCGACATAAGCTCACTACCGCCGGCATATATTCTTCTTCGGACTACGTCGAAGGTATTTTCAATTCGCGCGGCCTCAGTGAATGGCATCGTCAGACCCTGGCGGAAGTTTCCATCACCATGCTAGGCGAAGATTCTTCGGGATGGCAGAAAGCGAATTCGCCCGACGTGAAGAACCTCGATCCGCTGACGCTGGCCGAGACTGCGGCGCAGAAAACCTTGAACTCGGCGAGGCCGGCGGAGATTCCGGCAGGCAAATACACGGTGATTTTCGAGCCTGCGGCCGTGCTCGACATCGTTGGGTTCATGTTCTTTGACTTTTCCGGGATGGCGATTCTGGACCAGCGTTCTTTTCTCAGCGGGCGCGTCGGAACGCAATTGTTCGGCGAGAACATCACGATCTGGGACGATGTGACGCATCCTCTGCAAACTGGAGCTCCGTTTGATGGTGAAGGCATGCGGCGACAGCGCGTGCCGCTCGTAGAGAAAGGAATCGTGCAGCGAGTGGTTTATGCGCGGGCGACCGCCGAACGCATGAAGCGCTCCGAGGATAAAGATAAAGTTGGACCGATCGCAGCCACGGGCCACGCTTTTGCGCAGCCCAACGAAATGGGCGAGATGCCGCTGAACATTGTTTTTGCGGCGCCGAACCATCCCCAAACGCTGGCGCAGATGGTCACTTCGACCGAGCTCGGCGTACTGGTGACGCGCTTGTGGTACATCCGCGAAGTGGATCCCTACGAAAAAATCGTCACTGGCATGACCCGCGACGGCACGTTCCTGGTGGAGAACGGGCGCGTCGCGCGGGGCGTGCGCAATTTTCGTTTCAACCAGAGCCTGATCCACATGCTCGCCAGCGTCGACGCCATGAGCGTTCCCGGCCGTTCGTGCGGCGAAGAGTCGTTCGATATGGTGGTGCCGGCGATGAAGGTGCGCGATTTTAACTTCACCGAAGTGACCAAGTTTTAACCCGGGCCGCGCATCCTCCCAGGCTATGTTTTCGCCCATCCTTGAGCTTCTTAATAGGATCACCTGAGGCTCCGGCAGTGGTTGGTGAATTCCGTCTAATACATTCATTCACAAGCGGTTAGCACCCTTCCGTTCCATGACTTCGGTAACTTTGCACCTCTGGTTCGGGGGTGTACGCTGCCCTTGAGTTCTGGAAAAGACTGCCGGGCCCGGCAGAAATAATTGGGAGACAAGTTGGCCCGGAATCCGGACGCGCACGAGGCGAAAAGCGCTCCAGAAGAGGATCGTTAGAAACCGTGGCGGGAGAGGCAGCAGAAGAGCAACTGACGGGGGACGCGCAAGCGCAAGCTGCGATCAAGCACTATGCCGAAATGCAAAGTGCGCCGCGGTTTCCTTTGCATCTTCCGGTGGCATTGAAGTCGCAAGGGGAAGCGTGCACGGCGGAGACGCAGAACATCTCGGCCAACGGAGTTCTTTTTGCCATGGACCGCGACGTTCCGGTGGGATCGATGGTGGACTTTACGATTCTGCTTCCCGGAGACGTGGTTGGTTCCAAGTGCGATGTGCAGATCGATTGCCATGGACGCGTGGTTCGCAGCTTTGAGGACAAAGGGCGCCGTGGCGTGGGCGTAGTGATCGACGAATATCATTTCGAGCGAGCGTAGGAAACTGATGGCCAGCACTTCGGTCCGAGCGGGAGAAAATCACGGGCTGCCGGTGGACAGCGGAACGCGCCAGTTGATTCGCGTAATTCTGGCGGACACGCAGGCCATTTTCCGTGCCGGACTGCGAAAGATCTTCGCCCTCGAAGACGATATTCGCGTGGTGGGGCAGGCCGAGACGTTGCCGCAGACGCAATCCGCGGTGACGAAGTTTTCCGCCGACATTTTGATCTTCGAGTCGGCCCTGGCGCCGAATCCGGTGGAAGCGGTAACCGAACTGCTGCGCCAGTCGCCGCAACTGAAGATCGTGGTCGTCACCCCGGCATCGGACGAACAACTCACCCTGGAATTGTTTCGCCGCGGAGCGCATGGTATTTTGTCGCGCGAGGTCGAGCCGGAAATTTTTGTCGATTGCCTGCGCAAGGTTGCGTCTGGCGAACCCTGGCTGGAGAGCCAGGCCATTCATTGGGTGATGGAAGCTTATCGCGGCCATAATCTGCGGCCTTCGGGAGTGCGCTCGAAAGTGCAACTCACGCCCAAGGAAATGCTGATCGTTTCCTGCGTAACCCAGGGCATGAAGAATAAAGAGATCGCGGTGCGCGTAGGCACCACGGAGCAGGTAGTAAAGAACTATCTGCGAAAAGTGTATGACAAGTTGGGCGTGGCCGATCGCCTGGAGCTGGCGCTCTATTGCCTGAGCCATCATGTGGTCGACGGAGTCAAAACGCCGGCTCTTCCGGCGACACCTCCCACTGCCGCCCCCGTGAACGGTCCGGCGCCGGCGCCGGAAAATGGCAACGCAGCCGGAGCCGTAGCCGCCGGCAGCGCTGGTTTGAATGCTGCGAACCATCCTCCTGCGAACTCTAATTTCAACCTGCGGCTTCCCATCGCACCCGAGAAACTTTCCTGAGAGGCTATTGAAGATGTTTTCGAGTGCCTGTATGTAGGCAGGACACACGAGTGTGTGCGCTTGCGGAGCGGTTGGCGCATTTGCGCGCTCGCTCCGCCGAAAGTAGAATGAAGTTGCGCCGGGTGGGCGAAGTTCGATGTCTGCTCCGGCAGGATGCACTTCCGGAAGCCAGCGTTGTCCCAGGTTTTTCGCCGGAGAGATGGCCGAGTGGCTGAAGGCGCACGCTTGGAAAGCGTGTTTACTCGAAAGGGTAACGTGGGTTCGAATCCCACTCTCTCCGCCATATTTTCAACCACTTGGCTGAGCTGTGATCCGCAGCGCGATCCATTAAGCGCGTGGCAGAGCCAAACCCACGATCTTGCTGTGTGCCTCTGACTCTTGGTTC
>Ga0187887_10001247_pt1 | contig 22124 bp, 17 predicted proteins | sample June2016WEW_7_10_FD_132977 | JGI IMG/M metagenome (GOLD analysis project Ga0187887, IMG submission 132977) | Peatland microbial communities from SPRUCE experiment site at the Marcell Experimental Forest, Minnesota, USA - June2016WEW_7_10 | ecosystem: Environmental > Terrestrial > Soil >... | reverse complement strand
TGGGAATCGCGTAATCTGGCCGGCCGCCAACCACAGGAGCGCTTGCTCGAATGTGCCGAAATCAGGGTTTGTCGTGCTGCGATAGCGGACGTACCAACTGGTGTTCACGCTAAGCTGCATCAGATAGGTCAGACCTCCAATTTGCGGAGCGCCGGTGGCCTGGCTGCTCGGCAGCGTGTGGAACGCATCCAGGCCGACCGGCTCCTGACCTTTGGCAATCGGGTAGGCGTTCAGAAAGGACGCGTGGCTCCGCTCGTCTAACGTATTGCTGGAAATATATTGAGAACCGTCGGAATCGAGTTGCTGTAGCGCAAGCCGATAGGGATTCTGATGCCCGGAGGTAACTCCTCGAGATCCGTGGATTGCTGCCACAGGCCGGCTTCAATCGGTTCGGCTGCCGCCAGAAACCTGAGAATGGCCGCATCGCCGCCGGCCGCCAGTCCCACTCATGAATGAACGCCAGTTCGCCGGCCGTTTCGCGTTAGTTAATAGGTCTTTCACGAATGTCTTAGAGTAGTTAGCCTTGTAACACGGAGTGGCCGGGAGACACAACTTAGACAAACTTACCATGGACAAATGCAGCGGGCCGCGCTCGCGGGAGGCATTTTACACGTCGTCCCACATCAATTTATACGCACTAAAGACTGACTTACCTCTTGACGCCAGGAATGCGCGGACCGGCCGGCTCGCGATAGAATAAACACTTGACCACAAACCACAAAGCAGTGTGCCTGCTCAGCGGCGGCCTGGACTCCTCCACCTGCCTGGCGCTGGCGCGCCGCGACGGATACGAATGCTACGCGCTTTCGTTCGACTACGGACAGAGGCATCGCGTAGAACTGGAAGCCGCGGCGCGCGTGGCACAGGCGCTAGGCGCCGCGCGGCACGTGCTCGCGCACATCGACCTGCGGCAGATCGGGCACTCCGCGCTTACCGACGATTTGGCGGTGCCCAAGGGACGATCCGCGCAGGATATGTCGCACGGCATTCCGGTAACTTACGTGCCCGCGCGCAACACCATTTTCCTTTCCTTTGCGCTGGCATGGGCGGAGGTCCTGGAAGCGCCCGATATCTTCATCGGCGTAAACGCGCTGGATTACTCCGGTTATCCGGATTGCCGTCCCGAGTATATCGCCGCCTTCGAGAACATGGCCAACCTGGCCACCAAGGCCGGCGTGGAAGGCAACCTGCGTGTCCGCATTCATACGCCGCTGATCAAGCTGTCGAAAGCGGAGATCGTCAAGCTGGGGCGCGATCTCGGCTTGGATTTCGGCTTGACACATAGCTGCTACGATCCGGACGCCACGGGCCGCCCGTGTGGGCAATGCGATTCCTGCCTGTTGCGCCGCAAGGGATTCGAAGAGGCCGGTCTTGTGGATCGCTGAAATCTTCCACTCCATCCAGGGCGAAGGCTCGCTGGTGGGCGTGCCTTCCGTCTTCGTGCGCGCCAGCGGATGCAATCTGCGCTGCGCGTGGTGCGATACGCCGTATACATCGTGGCATCCGGAAGGGGACGACTGGACGCTGGCGCGCATCCTGGCCGAGGTGGACACTTACCCGGCGCGCCACGTGGTGGTGACCGGCGGCGAACCGATGATCGCACGCGAGATCGTGGAACTGACCCGCGGTCTGCGCGCGGGCGGGCGGCACATCACGATCGAGACGGCCGGCACGGTGTTTGCGCCGGTCGCGTGCGACCTGATGAGCATCAGTCCGAAGCTGGCCAATTCGACTCCCGCCGGCGAATGGGCCGAGCGGCACGAGCGCCTGCGCATTCAACCGGACGTCGTGCGGCGGCTGATGGCGGATTACGATTACCAGCTCAAATTTGTCGTCACCCAGCCCGAAGACCTGGCCGAGGTGCGCGATCTGACGCGCGCGCTGGATGCGGATGCGGCCAAGGTCATCCTGATGCCGGAAGGCATCGACGCGGCCGTGCTGCGCGAGCGGGGCGTGTGGCTGGCGGAGATCTGCAAACAGGAAGGATTCCGATTCAGCCCGCGTCTGCATGTGGAGTTGTGGGGTAACCGTCGCGGAACGTAGGACCGGGCGATGGGCGGCCTCCGAGGCCGCCTCGCAGGCCCGCTCTTCGGCGAGCGAAGCTCGCCCTCGGCGGCGCATGGCGCCGCCCTACGCGGGTTTTCATCACGATTGGTGGGCCGCAGGCCCATCCTGACAGGACTGGAGTCCTGCCCCACTGGGCGTGGGGACGCCAGGCTGTGCGGCTACAATAGATCTTCACATGCACAAACCGGCAGCCCTCTTAGTTCTCGTATACTCCGTCCTTTCCGCGGCTGCCATCCCGCGCCCCGAATATCCCCAGCCCCAGTTCCAGCGCGATCGCTGGCTCACCCTGAATGGCCCCTGGGAATTCGAATTCGACGATGCCAACGCCGGCCTGGATGCCGGTTGGGCATCCGGCAGCCGGAAATTCAGCCGGAACATCACCGTCCCGTATTGTTTCGAGAGCCGCCTGAGCGGCATCGGCGATACGTCCTTTCACCCCTGGATTTGGTACCGCCGCGGCGTCATCCTGCCCGCCGAATGGAAAGGCCGGCGCACGCTCCTGCATTTCGGCGCCGTGAACTACTGGTCGATGGTTTGGGTGAATGGGAAGCTGGCCGGCAGCCACGAAGGCGGCCATACGCCGTTCACATTCGACGTCACGCCGCTGCTGCAGCCGGGCGCCAACGTCGTCACTGTGCGCGCGCACTTCCCGCCCACGGATCGCTACATTCCCCGCGGCAAACAGTATTGGGAGCCCAAATCGAAGAGCATATTCTATACCCGCACCAGCGGCATCTGGCAGCCCGTGTGGATGGAGCCGGTAGGCGCCAGCTACCTGGATCGCGTGAAGATTACGCCCGCTACCGATGGCACGGTGCGGCTGGAGTTCGCCGTCTCCCATCCGCAAACGGACCTGGAAATCACGGCCTCGGCCAACTTCGCCGGACAAGCCGTGGCATCCGCCGCCGCGCACACCAGCGCCGCGCGCGCCAAAGTGGATCTGTCGATCGACGCCCCGAAGCTGTGGTCGCCATCGTCGCCCGATCTCTACGACCTCACGCTCGAACTGCGCCGTGGCGGCGAGCTGCTCGACCGCGTGCAGACTTATTTCGGCATTCGCAGCGTCACCGCCGAGCGCGGCACCGTGCTGCTGAACGGCGATCCCATCTTCCTGAAGATGGTGCTCGACCAAGGCTATTGGCCCGAAAGCATCCTGACACCGCCCACCGACGAAGCCATCCAATTCGACATCCGCATGACCAAGGAGATGGGCTTCAATGGCGCGCGCAAGCATCAGAAGCTGGAAGATCCGCGCTACCTCTATTGGGCCGACCACATGGGCTTTCTGGTTTCGAGTGAAATGGCCAATGCCTACGAATTCGACGATGCCTACGTGTCCCGTTTCACCCGCGAGTGGACCGCGGCGGTGGAGCGCGATTACAATCATCCGTCCATCGTGGTCTGGGTGCCCATCAACGAAAGCTGGGGCGTGCCCAACCTGCGCGACCAGCGCCAGCAGAACCATCTGAAATCGCTCTACGCCCTCACGCACTCGCTGGATTCGACGCGCCTGGTGGTGGACAACGACGGGTGGGAGCACACCGACATGACGGATCTTTTCGCCATACACGATTACGCGCGCACGGGCGATTCGCTCTACGATCGGTATAAGGATCTGGGCACGCCCGGCGCCGGGGTCCCGGACAATCACAAGGCGGCCCTCATTCCCGGATACCATTACAATGGCTCGCCTGTAGCGCTGACGGAATTCGGAGGCATCGCTTTTATTCCGCCCGGCCATGATGTGCCGCCGGAAGCCTGGGGGTACTCGGGCGTGGAAAAGACCGCCGACGCCGCGCTGGACCGCCTGCGCGGGCTGTACCATGCGATCGCCCGCATTCCCGGCTTTGCGGGCCTGTGTTACACGCAGTTGACCGACGTTGAGCAGGAGATCAACGGCCTGATGACCTACGACCGCAAGCTGAAGTTCGACGCGGGGAAGGTGCGGGAGATCAATGCCCTGGTCCATTGAGGACGTGGCGCAGGCAATCGTGCCTGCCGCGTCGGCACTCATGCCGGCGCACGGGCGAGCGATGCTCGCCAGCGTCGAGATGAGTCTCGACGCGGCACGCATGAGTGCGTGCGCCACGGGCTTAGGGGCCGCCTTCCTGGCCTGGGCCGTCCGTGGCCGCGCATCGTCCGTCTTGGGTCCCTCGGTGTACCATGGCACCCGCCAGCGCAAAGTAATCGCGCTCACATTCGACGACGGTCCCAGCGAGTCCACTCCGCGCGTACTAGAACTGCTCCACAAGTACCGCGCGCCGGCCACGTTCTTTCAGATCGGCGCGAACGTGGAGCGCCTGCCGGATGTCGCCCGCGCGGTCTACGCCGCCGGCCATGAAATCGGCAATCACAGCCACACGCATCCGCTGTTTTGCTTTCATTCGGCGGAGTTTATCTATCGCGAGTTTGCCCGCGCCCAGCGCGCCATCGGCGACGCGACAGGCTGCCCGCCCACCCTGTTGCGGGCGCCCTTCGGTGCGCGCTGGTTCGGTTTCCGGCAGGCCCAGCGCCGCCTCGGCCTGCTCGGCGTCATGTGGACCGCCATCGGCTATGATTGGAAGCTAAAGGCTGATACCATAGTAGGCCGGATGCTGGCAGGGGCGGCCAATGGCGCTATCCTTTGCCTGCACGACGGGCGCGAGGTTCGGGCCAATCCCGATATCCGGGAAACGGTCGCCGCCGTTGCGCGCCTGGTCCCCACTTTGCGGGATCGGGGCTACGAATTTGATACGGTTAGCCGCTTAATATGTCCGACGAACTGATCGAGAGAGTCCGCAAAGTGATTGCCACGTCCAAGCGCATCCCCGAGGATCGAGTCACTGTCGACAGCGCCTTCGAAGAGCTGGGCATCGATTCCATGGATGCGGTCGAGATTCTTTTCGCTCTCGAAAATGAATTCGATATCAGCATCCCAGACGAAGAAGTGAAGACGGTTCGCAACGTGCGCCAAATGGTGGAAGGCGTGGAGAGGCTGCTGGCGGCCAAGTCGGCGGGGACGCCCACGGCCCAGTAATGCGCCGCGTAGCCATCACCGGCTTGGGCGTAATTGCCGGACCCGGCCGCACGGCCTACGAGTTCTGGAACACGCTGTTGGAGGGCCGCTCGGCCATCGGACCGCTGGAATCGGTGGACACATCCGGTATCCGCTTTCAGAATGGCTCGGAGGTGCGCGGCTACTCTCACGCTCCCTATTTCGAGGATCGCCGCGCCGATTTCATGGATCGCTTCGCGCAGTTCGCGGTGATCGCGGCGCGCGAAGCCGTCACCGAAGCCGGCATCGAATTCACTCCCGAATTGCGCGAGCGGACAGCCATCGTCACCGGCTCCTGCGTCGGCGGCCAATCCACCGAGGACCTCGGCTTCGTGGAGGTCTACAAACTGGCCCACAACCGCGTGCATCCGCTGACCATTCCCAAGACCATGGGAAATGCGGGGGCTAGCCATATTTCCATGGAGTTCGGCATTACCGGTCCCAGCTTCACCATTTCTACGGCTTGCTCTTCGGCGGCGCACGCTATCGGCCAGGCGTTCTGGATGGTCCGCTCCGGCATGGTGGATCTGGCGTTGACGGGTGGCAGCGAAGCGCCGTTCAGCTTCGGCATCCTGAAGGCCTGGGAAGCCATGCGGGTAGTTTCGCCGGACACCTGCCGGCCGTTTTCGCGCGACCGGCACGGCATGATCCTGGGGGAAGGCGCGGGCATGCTGGTGCTGGAGCCTTGGGAAGCGGCCGAGGCGCGTGGCGCGCGCATTCACGCCGAACTGGTGGGCTTCGGCATGTCGGCGGACGCGTGCCACATTACGCAGCCTTCGGCCGAGGGCGCCGCGCGGGCAATGCGCGGAGCGTTGCGCGATGCGGCCATTGAGCCGGAGCAGATCGGCTACATCAATGCGCACGGTACGGCCACGGCGGCCAACGATCCCACGGAGACGGCGGCCATTCGCACCGTGTTTGGCGCGCACGCCAACAAACTGGCCATCAGTTCGACGAAATCCATGCACGGGCACGCGCTGGGCGCCGCGGCGGCACTGGAGGCCGTTGCAGCGACCCTGGCGTTGCGCGACGGCATGCTGCCGCCCACCGCCAATTACCGCATGCCGGATGCGGAGTGCGATCTGGATGTCATCCCCAATAAGGCGCGGGCCGCGCAGGTGGAGTACGCTCTGTCGAATTCGTTCGCGTTCGGCGGGCTGAACGCGGTGCTGGCGTTTCGGAAGGCATAGGCCGAACCTACTGTGAAGTTTCTCTCTTGTGCTGGACACTACGGTCGTTGAAGCGTAACTCACCGTCCCCACCCGCATGCCTAGCTTGGACCGCCGGCGGCGGACAGAATGTAGAGACGCAGTGGGTTTTCGACCGTGCGCGGGTCCTCCAGGACCCGCTCTTCGTCTCCCGACCCGCCCTGTCCCCTAGGCGTAGACGCTGCCCCACAGGGTTCATCGAAAACTAAGTGGCATCTGTCGAACTTCACAGCAGACTGTTCGTACTACCGATTTGATCCTGCGATACTATTGTCGCGCCGTGCGGCAAGCCGCATCATAAGCTCATGGCGGACAAAGACGGAAAGCTAGACGCCGCAATAGAGCGGCGCGCGACGCGGCGATTTGCGATTGAACAGGACGTGCTGTACAAGATTCTGGACCACAGGGCCGCGGCCCCGGAGAGTGGCGTCGGGAAAACGTTGGATATCAGCAGCGGAGGCGTGCGCTTCGAAACGCAGCAACGCTTGCGGCCCGGCAAGCGGGTGGAGGTGTCGGTGAACTGGCCGGCCGAATTGGATGGAGGATGTCCGCTCAAATTCGTGGCGGTGGGCCGCGTCGTGCGGGCGGAAGAGACGCATGCGGCCATGCATATCGAACAACATGAATTCCGTACCCGCCGGACCAAGGAACTGCCGCCCATTGACTCCGAGAAGCTATCCCGCGGCCGTGTACCGTATTATTAGAGTTGGACCTCACGCCCGAAACCGATGGCGCCGTAGATCCGTACCGCGCGCTGCTGGATGTTGCCGAATCGATCTCGCGGAACCGGGACCTGGACGCGTTATTCGAAGATCTCGCGCAACGCCTGCATCGCGTGGTGCGTTTCGACTATCTCAACCTGGTGCTGCACGTTCCCGAGCGGAACACCATGCGCCTGCGGGTGCTCACATCCACACCGCCGGCGGATGCCTCCTTTTGGGAAACGCCGGTGGATGAGACACCCTCCGGGCTGGTTTGGGAGACGCAGCTACCGCTGGTGATCCACGATATCGAGCGGGAGACACGCTACCCGAAGGTCATGCAATTGCTGCGCGAGCACGGCGTGCGTTCCTGCTGCGTGCTGCCCCTAACCACGGCCCAGCGGCGTTTGGGCGCCATGGGAATCGGCGGCGCGGAGCCTTCCGCCTTCGATCGCGCGGACCTTGAGTTTCTGGCGCAAGTCGCCCGGCAGGTCGCCGTGGCGGTAGAGAACGTTCTCAACTACGAAGCCGCGCAATGTTATCAGGCGGAGCTGGCCCGCCAGCGCGACCGTTTGCAAGTGGTGCTGGACGTGACCAATGCCATGGTGGCGAACCTGGACTTGCGCGAACTGTTCCGGGCAGTCTCGGAACTGTTGCGCCGCCTGATCCGGCACGAGTACGCCAGCCTGGTGCTGGTCGATCCCGCCAAGGGGCAACTCCGTCTGGAAGCGCTCGACTTTCCGGGCGGCGATAGCCAGATCCACGAAGTGCAACTGGCCTCACCCGAAGATTCGCCCGCGGTTACCGCCATGCGCACGCGGCAGCCGTTGCGGTGGAATCGCGTGGATGCCGAGCAGTTCCCTTCCGAGATCGTACATCGCTTGTTGGCCGCGGGTTTGCAATCGGCGGTCTGCATCCCGCTGCTGCGCGGCGACCGGGCGCTGGGCACGCTGAACATAGCCAGCATGCGCGACGCGGCCTTCGCGCCCAACGACGTCGAGTTGCTCACGCAGATCGGCAACGAGCTGGCTATCGCGGTAGAGAATGCGCTGGCCTTCCGCCAGATCGAAGAACTGAAGGACAAGCTGGCGGAAGAGAAGCTGTACCTGGAAGACGAGATCCGCACGGAATACGATTTCGAGGAAATCGTAGGCGACAGCCACGCGTTGAAGCGTGTGCTGCGCGATGTGGAAACCGTGGCGCCCACCGATTCGACCGTGCTGATTCAGGGCGAAAGCGGCACCGGCAAGGAACTGATCGCGCGCGCCATCCACAATCTGAGCGGGCGGCGGCAACGCACGTTCGTAAAGGTGAACTGCGCCGCCATTCCGACGGGATTGATCGAGAGCGAGTTGTTCGGCCACGAGAAAGGCGCATTCACGGGCGCCATCGGGCAGAAGATCGGGCGCTTCGAGTTGGCCGACAAGGGCACGCTTTTTCTGGACGAGATCGGCGACATCCCGCTGGAGTTGCAGCCCAAGCTGTTGCGCGTTTTGCAGGAGCGCGAATTCGAAAGGCTGGGCTCGACGCGCACCGTGAAGGTGGATATCCGGCTGGTAACCGCCACCAATCGCGACTTGAGCCAGATGATCGCCAGCCGCGAATTCCGCGAGGACCTGTTCTACCGGCTCAACGTGTTTCCCATCCCGCTGCCGCCTCTGCGCGAGCGCCGGGAAGACATTCCGCTGTTGGTCCGGTACTTTACGCAGAAGTATGCGCGGCGCATGAACCGGCGCATCGAGACGATTCCGAGCGAGGCCATGGAAGCTCTAGTCAATTGGAATTGGCCGGGCAATGTGCGGGAGCTGGAGAACTTCATCGAGCGGGCCGTGATTCTGACGCGCGGCGCGGCGCTACACGTGCCGCTGGCCGAACTGCGCAACGGCGAGGCGACGGCACAGGCAGCGACGGGAGCGCCGACCACGCTGCAGGAGGCGGAGCGGGAACATGTCCTGCGCGCCCTGCGGGAGGCGAAGTGGGTGGTCGGGGGACCGGCGGGCGCGGCAGCGCGACTGGGGCTGAAGCGCACCACGCTGCAGTCGCGGATGGTGAAACTGGGGATTGCGCGCGGCGCGGGTCAAGCCGATCGTTGAAAGCTTCCTAAAGCAGGCGGCGGCCGGCGCTGCTGGTATCGTAGCCGCCCAGGCCTTCCAGTTCGCGGCGAAAGCTGGCACGGTTCAGCGTGTCGAGCAGCGCTGCGACGGGCGGGTGGTCCAGGTGCTGGCGGCGAATCGCCAGATCGTAGCGCTCGCTCGCCAGGGGGATAAAGTCCAGGCCGAACCCGCGGGCCGCGGCGCGCGTCGAGATACAGCAATCCGCTTCGCCTGTGCGCACCTGCCAGGCCGCCACAAGGTGGCCGCTGGCGTTGCGATCGTATCCGCGCACCTTTTCGCCGGCCAGACCGAGGCGATCGAGATGTGTGTCCAGCAGCAGGCGGCTGCCCGCGCCGGTTTCGCGATTCACGATCGTCACATCCCGCCGCGCGAAGTCTGCAATGGACCGGATGGATTTTGGATTGCCGGGCGCCAGCACCAGGCCTTCTTCCCAGACCGCCAGCGAGACGACGGCGACGCTGTTGCGCGCGAAAAGGCGGTGAATGGCCGGCAGATTGGATTCGCCGCTGGCTTCATCGCGCAAATGCGTGCCGGCCACGTGGACCACTCCCCGCTTCAGCAGGGCCAACGCCTGCGAGCTATTGCGCTGCGCGGCCACCAGTTCAACCCCGGCACGGAGCACGTGACGGGCCAGCACGGAGATGCCGGGATCGCAGCCGGCCACCAGAATCCGGTTGGCAAGATTGTACTCGCCGTGAAAGAGTTGCACCGTTCCTTTGCCGGCCTTGGCGGGCGCGTTGAAATCGCCCAGCAGGACCGCATCGGCGGTGGGCAAATACCAGGGCACCGGCGAAGGCGACGACGCCATGATGCGCCGGTCCACGCGGCAGAGCTGCATGGGGTCGCCGGCGCGCGGGGTGTCCTGCTGGGGAAGCAGCGTCACGTGTTCGGTGGGGAGCGGGCCGGCAGTGGCGCCGGACGGTAGCGCGAAGAGGTCTTCCACACTGACTTCGAGGGTACGCGCCAGGCGCAGCGCCACCGCGGTATTGGGCACATAGCTGCCGGATTCGATGGCATAAATCGTCTGGCGGCCGATACCTGCGCGGCGGGCCAACTCGGCCGCCGACAGGCCGCGCTTTTGCCTGTGGGCTGTCAGATGGTTGGCGATGCCGCGGTTGTCTTGCATGCGGGACGGTGATCACTTTGACGTTACAACAAGCGGGTGGGGCTTGCCAAGTTGTTAGGATGAAATCAGCAGGACAGGACCGCATAAGATCGATGACAGGCGAGGAAAGAGAGCGCTATTCACGGCAGATTCTGTTCGCGGGCTTGGGCGAGGACGGCCAGGAACGGCTGTTGCAGGCGCATGCGGCGATCGTAGGTTGCGGCGCTCTGGGCAGCTTTCAGGCGGCTGCGCTGGCGCGCGCGGGCGTGGGACGAATCACCATCGTCGACCGGGATTATGTAGAGCCTAGCAACCTGCAGAGGCAATGGCTATTCGAGGAATCCGACGCCGCCGAAGCGTTGCCCAAGGCGGTGGCGGCGGAACGGCGCCTGGCGCGCATCAACTCCGCGATTCAAGTGCGCGGCATGGTGGCCGATCTTACGCCAGCGAACGTTGAGGAATTGTTGGGCCAAGCGCAGGTGATCCTGGACGGCACGGACAACTTCGAAACGCGCTACCTGGTAAACGACTTCGCGTTGAGCCGCGCAATTCCCTGGATCTACGGCGCGGCGGTGGGCAGCTACGGCCTCTGCATGCCGGTCATTCCGGGGCGCACCGCGTGCCTGCGCTGCGTCTATCCGGATCCACCCGCGGGCGCCCAGCCGACTTGCGAAACGGCCGGCGTGCTGAACTCGGTTACCGCGGTGATCGCGGCCCTGCAGTCCGCCGATGCGTTGAAGATTCTGGCGGGGCGCGGCGAGTACGTGCAGGCGCGGCTTACCACTGTAGACGTGTGGGCCGGCGGCATTCGGCAGATCGCACAGCCCTTGCCCGACCCGGATTGTCCCGCATGCGGCGCGCGTGACTTCGCATATCTGGAAGGACGCCGGCGCGCGCCGGTCAGCCTGTGCGGGCGCAACGCGGTGCAGATCCACGAGCGCGCGCGGCCGCTCGATCTGCAGCGGCTTAAGGCGGCGCTGCTGCCGCTGGGCGAGGTGCGCGCCAACGAATTCGCGCTGCGCTTTCTGACCGGGCCCTATGAGATGACCGTCTTTCCCGATGGCCGGGCGATCGTCAAGGGCACCACCGATATCGGTTTGGCGCGCAGCCTGTATGCGCGGTACGTGGGCGCGTGAAGAAAGCTGATAGCTGAAAGCTGATAGCTGATAGCTGATAGCTGATAGCTGATAGCTGATAGCTGATAGCTCGCCACTGTGAAGCATCGTACCTGCCCGGGCATTCACCTCACAGCCGTGGCATCAACCTTGCTCTAACAAACCGGAGGGACCAAATGCACCTAAGCCGGCGATTGATGCTCTCCTTGTTTGGCGGCGTGGCCGTGGTGTCCATGATCTTCGCCTTCTACCAGGCTGCCGCTGAGATGCATGCGATGCGAGCCGAGGTGCAACGCCAGGCTCTGGTCCTGGCCGAGAGCCAGCAGAGAGAGGCCGAACAGGCGCTCGAAGGCGGCTCGACCAGCGACCTGCAGGGATTGGTTGGGCAATTTCAAAACCACGATCACATGGCGGGCGTGGCGATCTACGGTGCGACCGGTCAACCGCTGGCCATCACGCCGGGATTGGCGTCCCATCTGGACAATGCCGCCGGAACGCCGCGGGCGGTTGCGACGGCCATGCGGGAAGCGCGCCTGCGCGGGGAGTTCTTCCAGGCGCGCGGCGAATCGATGCACGTTCTCGCGCTACCCCTGAGCGCGGACGGACACTTGCTGGGAGCCATCGCCATCTTTCATCACGTGGCCTTTATTGCCGCGCCGGTCTGGCGGCATGCTCTGACGAGCGTGGCGCAGACGCTGCTGATCGTGGGCATGACGCTGCTGATCATCCGCTGGAGTCTGGGAAAGCCGCTTCGCCACATGGCGCAATGGCTGCACGATCTGCGCACCGGCAACGTCAACCCTTCCGGCCAGCCGCCCAACGAAGAGATCTTCCGCCCCCTGACGAGCGAGGTGACGCATCTGGCGACCAGCCTGCATGACGCCCGCGCCGCGGCCGAAGAGGAGGCCCGCCTGCGGGATGCCGCCTCGTCCCGGTGGACTGCCGAAAGGCTGCGCATCTCGATGCAGGGGAAACTGAAAGGGAGCCGCCTGTTCGCGGTTTCCAATCGCGAACCCTACGAGCATTCGCGGCAAGGCGACTCCATCACCTGGTCCGTGCCGCCGAGCGGCCTGGTGACGGCACTGGAGCCAGTGCTGCGGGCCGGTGACGGAACCTGGATCGCGCAGGGCACAGGCGATGCGGACAAAGAAAGCGCCGACGATCGCGGACGGCTGCGCGTGCCGCCCGACCATCCGCAGTACACGCTGCGCCGCGTCTGGCTGAGCAAGGAAGAGGAAGACGGCTTCTATCTCGGTTTCGCCAACGAGGGGATCTGGCCGCTCTGCCATATCGCGCACACGCGGCCGGTCTTTCGCTCGGAGGATTGGGAACAGTATCGCGCCGTGAACCGGAAGTTCGCCGCGGTCCTGCTCGACGAGATGAGCGGCGAAAGCGAGCCGGTCGTGCTGGTGCAGGATTATCACTTCGCGCTGCTGCCGCGCATGATCAAGGAACGCCGGCCGGATGCGCGCGTGGCCATCTTCTGGCACATCCCCTGGCCTAATCCGGAAGCCTTCGGCATTTGCCCCTGGCAGCGCGAATTGCTGGACGGCATGCTGGGCGCGGACCTGATCGGATTCCATATACAGGCGCATTGCAATAACTTCCTGGAAACGGTGGACCGCGCGCTGGAGTCGCGCATCGACTGGGAGCACTTCGCCGTCAATCGCCACGATCACCTCACCACGGTGCGGCCGTTTCCCATTAGCGTGGCGGCGAACGGCAATGGCGCGTCCTCCACATCCGCGGACCGGGACGCGTCCGCCGCCGAGCGCACCGCGCTGTTTCGCGAGCTGGGCGGAAAGCCGGCTTTCCTCGGGCTGGGGGTCGATCGCGTGGATTACACGAAAGGCATTCCGGAGCGGCTGCGCGGCGTCGAGCGGCTTTTCGACCTGTATCCCGCATACCGGGAAAATTTTACCTTCGTACAGATTGGCGCACCCAGCCGCACCCACATCAAGCGCTACCAGGATCTGATGATGGAAGTGGAACAGGAAGCCGAGCGCATCAACCGGCGTTTCCGCACGGGCGCCTGGAAGCCGATCGTTTTCCTGAACCAGCGCCACAGCCACGCGGAGATCCAACCCTACTATCGCGAGGCGGACGTGTGCCTGGTGACCTCGCTGCACGATGGCATGAACCTGGTGGCCAAGGAGTTCATCGTGGCCCGCAAAGATGAACAGGGAGCGCTGATATTGAGCCGTTTCACGGGCGCCAGCCATGAGTTGGCCGATGCCCTGATCGTGAATCCTTACGACACCGACGAGTTGGCGCAAGCCATTCACACCGCGCTCAGCATGCCGCCCGAAGAGCGCAAGGCGCGCATGCAGCGGATGCGCGCGGTAGTCCAGGAAAACAACGTATACCGCTGGGCCGGAGACCTGATCGGCGAGTTGGCCGCCATCCGCCTGGCTCCCGCGGGCGCGGGCGGCAAGGTGCGGCCGGAGGCGCGCGAGCGGCGTTTGCCGCTGGCATCGGTGGGGAGAGGCGCGGCGTGAACGGTCCGCGATTGAGTCGCCGCAAGGCCTGCGCGCTGATGGTCTGTCTAGGGTGGGGGCTCTGTGGCGGCGAACGCGCTGCAGGCCAGGATCCGCTGAATCGCGATTCGCCGCAGAGTTCAGTGACGGCTTTCCTGGCGGCTTGCCATGCGCGAGACTATCAACGCGCCTGGCGATATATCGACCTGCGGAAGCTCCCCGCCGATCGGCGGCTGAAGGACGGCAGCGAGCTGGCGCGGCAGTTGCAGCAGGTTCTCGATCGCGACGCGCAGTTCGATGTGGCGGCGCTCGCCAGGAACCCAGAGGGCGACCCCGCGGGGACGAATCGGGAACGCGTCGACTCTTTCACCGTGAACGGCGAGCCGGCGGCCTTGGACCTGGAGCGCGTGACGCTCCGCTCGGGGGCCAAGGTCTGGCTGTTTTCCTCCGGCAGCATCGGTGCGATTCCGCAAATCGCGCGGCTGGTCGGCGATTCGCCCATCGAGAAGCATCTGCCGGAGCCGTTGGTGAGTTGGAAGCTTATGGAGACTCCAGTGTGGCGTTGGATCGCGCTGTTCCTGTTGGCGGCCGCTCTGACGGGCCTTTCCCGGTTGGTTTCCCGCCTGGCGATTTCATGGATTTCGCCGGCCCTGAAGCGGATCGCGCCGCGCATGAACACGGGCCTTTTGGATGTCCTGCTGGGGCCGCTGCAGCTTCTGTTGGCGGTCGCGGGATTCCGCGCGGGAATGGAGTGGATCGATCCTTCGGCCGCGCTGCGCCTCTACCTGGAACGCGGCGCCGGGTTGCTGTTCTTCTGCGGGCTGGCCTGGCTGGGCATGCGGGTGGTCGATCTGCTGATCGTGCGCCTGCGCGCGGCGCTGGAGGTGAAGCATCAGACCTTCAGCTACTCGGTTTTGCCGCTAGCCTCGCGGGTGTTGAAGATAACGATCGTAACGGTGACGGTGACAGCCCTTTTGAGTAATTGGGGATACAATACCGGAACCATAGTGGCAGGACTGGGCGTAGGCGGGGTGGCGCTGGCCCTGGCCGCTCAAAAGACCGTGGAAAACCTGTTTGGCGGCGTGGCGGTGATCACCGACCGGCCGGTGAACATCGGTGACTTCTGCAAGTTCGGCGACCAGGTGGGCACGGTGGAAGACATCGGCTTGCGTTCCACGCGGATTCGCACCCTGAATCGGACGCTGCTCACGGTGCCCAACGGCCTGTTCTCCGCAATGGCCCTGGAGAACTTCTCGAAGCGCGATAAGATGTGGTTCCACCTGATGCTCAACCTGCGGCGGGACGCTACTTCCCGCCAGGTACGTAGTCTACTCGATTCCATCACGCAGGGCCTGAAGCGGAATCCCAAGGTGGAAACGGGACCTATCCCGGCGCGATTCGTGGGTTTGGGCACTTACTCACTCGACTTGGAAATCTTCGTGTATGTCTTGACCCGCGACGGCGACGAGTTTACCCGGATTCAACAGGATCTGTTCCTGTGGATTCTGGATGAAGTCGAGGCGGCTGGAACGTCGCTCGCGGTGCCGACACAAGCGTATTATGCGATTGGGCCCGCGGCCAACCAGAATGCCGCGCCGCCGCCCAGCCAGAATGGCGCGCCGGCGCGGTAGGAGAAGATGCGTTCACGGACCGGTTAGTGAATGTTCTTTACGACCGGATCGCCGGAGCGCGCGCTGCCATTTACGGTGGGGTAAGTCACGCCGAAGAGATCCGACATCACGTTGACGGTGCTATCGCAAGCGTGATTCAGGCACGGCAATCCCAAGCCCGACTCGATCGACTTCAGCAGCGAGAAGTGGGTATAGAACGTGTTACTCGACACGCCGTGGCTCCCGTAATTCGTATCCACGATCAGCAGGACCTTGTTTACGGTCGGCGTGACGCTATAGTCGTCCTCATCCCACAGTATAACAATGGCGTTCTGCCCCTGTTTCCACACCGGCGACTGTTTGATGGAAGTTACGATCCGCCTTACGGCGACGTCGCCGCGCTGCATCAAGGCCGGGTTCAGACCTGCCTGCGTGCCATCGTGATTCGGGTCATAAGCGCAAAAAGCGCCGGCATTGCCTTGCCCGTGCTGATCGTTGCATTGATCCGGCGCGATGAAAGAATATGCCGGTACGGAGCCGGACTGCAGGTCGGCATACAGGCCGCCGGCGCCATCGAAATCTACGACATTGGTCAAATCGCTCCCCGGCTGAACCCCTTCCTGGATGCTGCTGAAGTAGGCGAACGGGTTGTGCTTGACTGCGTAGAGGGCCACCAGGTCGCTCGATGTCAATGGCGGCGTCAGAGCCGGCAGGATCGCGCTGAAGTTAGGAGCTCGTGGCAGAAGTCACTCCCTGACGGTCGTGGTTCCCGTAACGCACTGAACCTACTGAGCCGCGCACGTCAGTAAGCGACGTTTTGCCACTTCTGCCACGGGCTGTTAGTGCTATTGGTAAAGACGCCGTCGCTGGAGTTTACGTTATCGGCGCCGATGGGCGGCAGCCCTTCCTGGTAGCTCTTCCACGAGCGTCCCGCCTCCGCAAGCTGATCGGCGATGGTCTTGCCGACGGTGTTGGGAGCCGCTGGGATGGATTGAATGCCGTCGATGTTATTCACTCCGGGGGGCCCGCTGGTCTCATTAGTTGTGTCCACCGCTACTGTCTCGGCGTCGGTCCCTGTGCCCGCCACCGGACAAACGTTAGGGCTTGCTGGAGTAGACGTGGTCCAGGTGTGGGATGCCCATTGGAACAGGGCCCTCCGCGGCCAACGCCGCACTAGCCGTTACTGCCGTCAGGACGCTCAACAACCTGGTTCTCTTACTCATTCGGCACTCACTTTCCTCGGAACGGGAATAATTGGGCGGCGCCTCCGACTGGGCGGAGCCGTCCTCAGGGTAGAAGGGGAATAATGTCTATTTCGTTACGATTGAGTAAACGTCCGTTGAATTCGCGAACCGCGCGGCGGTGTGCCAGACAGAACTCGCGCTTTGTCGCCCGATCGGCTATGGGCGGCCGGCCGGGGAGCCAGCGTCACTTTAAGGCGGGAGCCGTCCGTGCACGGTGCTGGGACGGCTCCGGATGGATCAATGGACTTCAATCGAGTCGACTTTGATTTCGTCGCCGTTCAGGGTTCCCTGAATCGTGGCCGTCACTGGACTGTCCGCGGCGTTCGGGTCCTTGGCGCGGTCGGCGTACTGTTGTTGTCTTTTAGCGCCTGGGCAGCCTTCTTGTTTCCGTCGGCATCCAGTTTGAGAGTCTTCTCGGTGGAAACTTGAATCGCAAATGCGGCCGTGGAAGCGTTAGGACTGCAGGCGGCGTCTTTCTGCTGGTCGGCGCAACTGGCGTCAAGCAGTTTTCCCATGTAAGTCTCGGCGGAGGCCAGCGCGGACATGAAAAGCACTGCCGCGCCCAATGTCAGGATTCGTCGCATATTCATCTCCCGGTCAATAGAATATTGAAGCGGCTGCGTGAACATTAGCATCTTGAGTTCCAGCATTGCGATATGAGGGAGTTGGCGCGTGCAGGCGTGCTTCGGACCCGCACCCATGGCGAAGAAACTACTGGATGCGGCAAAAACTTCCGGCGACTCGCGCTCGAGGAAACTCCGTAGGGAGCGGTTTCCCCAAAAAAACTGTTGGGCGCCCAGCTCCGTATCGAACCGCACGCATGCGATAAGAAATCGGGTATGATATGGGTAATGCTCGACCCTATTTCCCCTGGGTTTTGGTCCCGTCACATTCCCGTGGTTCTGTTCCTCACCTTCGCTGGCGCCGCCGCCGCACCGCCTTCCCGGACTTTGGACACGCATGGCTGCGCGGTGCAGCCGGAGGGCTACCTCGACGCGCGGCTCGCATTTTGGCAGCAGCGGATGGGCCTCACGGAATGGAAGATCTCGATGGTTCTGTCCCATGCCGGCGACCTGAAACCCAAAACGCTGGGGAATGTCCACTGGGACTCCATCCAGAAGACGGCCGTCATCCGCGCGCTGGATGCATCGGACTACCGGGTTTCATGCCACGAGGCGCTGCCGGATATGGAGATGACACTGGTTCACGAACTGGTGCACCTGGAACTGGCTTCCTTGCCACGCTCGCCCGCCAGCCGCCATGAAGAGGAGTTGGCCGTGAACCGCCTCGCCGACGCGCTAATGCGGCAGGAAGGCGTCCGCACCGGCAGCGACGCCGCGCGCACCAGTGCGTGTGGCGCCTCCACAACGTGGTAAGCGGATAATCCTCCCTGCCCATGCGGTTTCCGGACCGCGGGTTTGGCCTCCCGTTTGCTCATAACGGCGCGGCCCATGAAGAAGCCCGGCAGCACGACAGATCCCCTCTGGTACAAAGACGCGTTGATCTACGAGCTGCACGTGCGCGCATTCTTCGACAGCAATAACGACGGCATTGGCGATTTCCCGGGCCTGATCCAGAAGCTCGACTACCTGCAGGATTTGGGTGTGACATGCCTGTGGCTGCTGCCGTTCTTTCCGTCCCCCTTGAAAGACGATGGCTACGATATTTCCGACTACCTGAGCGTGCATCCCATGTACGGAACCATGGAGGACTTTCGCGCCTTCCTGGAGGCCGCGCATGAGCGCGGGCTGCAGGTGATGATCGAGCTGGTCATGAATCACACATCCGATCAGCATCCGTGGTTTCAGCGCGCCCGCCAGGCGCCCAAGGGATCGCCGGAGCGCGAGTACTACGTTTGGAGCGACACGGACCAGAAATATGGCGAAGCCCGCATCATCTTTACCGATACGGAGAAATCGAACTGGACTTGGGACCCGGTGGCCCAGGCCTACTTCTGGCACAGGTTCTTTTCCCACCAGCCCGACCTGAACTACGACCATCCCAAAGTCGTGGAAGAGATGCTGGCGGTGGTGCGCTACTGGCTGGACCTGGGCGTGGACGCGCTGCGCGTAGATGCCATCCCGTACCTGTTGGAGCGCGAGGGGACTCACTGCGAGAATCTTCCCGAAACCCATCTGCTGATCCGAAAGCTACGCCAGGAGATGGATGCCGGCTTCGAGAACCGCATGATGCTGGCCGAAGCGAACCAGTGGCCCGTGGATGTACGTCCCTATTTCGGGGATGGAGACGAATGCCACATGGCGTTTCACTTTCCGCTCATGCCGCGCATCTATATGGCGCTGCGCCAGGAAGATCGCCTGCCGATCGTGGACATCCTGGCGCAAACACCCGAAATTCCCGATACCTGCCAGTGGGCGTTATTCCTGCGCAATCACGACGAGTTGACCCTGGAGATGGTGACCAACGACGAGCGCGATTACATGGTGCTGGCCTACAGCGCCGACTCGCGGATGCGCATCAATCTTGGCATCCGGCGGCGGCTGGCTACGTTGATGGATAACAATCGGCGCCGCATCGAGCTTCTGCACAGCCTGCTCTTTTCGCTTCCGGGAACGCCAGTGCTGTATTATGGCGACGAAATCGGGATGGGTGACAATATCTACCTGGGCGACCGGAACGGCGTGCGCACCCCCATGCAATGGAATGCGGATCGGAACGCGGGCTTCTCGCGCGCTACGCCCGCCAAACTGTACAGCCCCGTCATCATGGACCCGATCTGGGGTTATGAAGCGGTGAATGTGGAGGCGCAACAGGGCGATCCCTCGTCGCTGCTGAGCTGGATGCGCAACATGATCGCTTTGCGCAAACTGTTCCGCGTGTTTGGCCGGGGTACGCTCGAATTCCTGAATCCGTCCAATCGCAAGGTGCTGGCATATCTGCGGCGCGACGAGGAGCAGCAGGTGCTGTGCGTGGCCAATCTGTCGCGATTCGCGCAGCCTGTGGATCTGGAGTTGCCGGAACTGGAGGACGCCAGGCCGGTGGAGATGCTCGGGTACGTGGATTTCCCGCCGATCGGCAAGCAGCCTTACCGCCTGACGTTATCGCCTTACGGTTTCCTTTGGCTGGAGCTGCATCCCCAACCGAAACAGGCCGCCGCCACGGCCGGCCAGTTGGAATCGTCACCGGTTGCGGCGGAGAGCTGGGAAGGATTGCTGGAAGGTGCTGGGCGCTACCTGCTGGAGTCCGCGGCGCTTCCGGAGTACCTGCGGAAACAGGCGTGGGCCGGCAAGGCGCGGCTTATCCGCAAGGCGCGCGTCTCAGACTGGGCGGCTCTTCCTGATTCCAAATCGGTCCTGGCCCTGGTGGAAGTGCAGTACGAAACGGGAGGAGAGTCCGAGACCTACCTGCTTCCCCTTGGACTGGCCTTTGGCAAGGATGCGGACCGGTTGCGGGAGTCGGCTGCGGCCGCGATCCTGGCTTCCGCCGTTTCGCGCGACGGAACCGGATTCGTGTATGACGCCGCCGGCGACGAGCGTACCGCCGCGGCCCTGCTCTCGTTCATCGAGCGCGGCCAACAGGCGCAGACACGCAGAGGTTCGATCCAGGGAACGGCGGGTGCGGAGTTTGAGGCGATCCGCGGTTCGGCGCACAGTCCCCTGGTTGTGCGGCATGGCTCCGCGGAACAGAGCAACACGTTGCTGTTCTACGGCGACCGGTTGGTCCTGAAGCTGTTTCGCCGTCAACAGGCCGGCCCGAATCCGGATTGCGAGGTGCAAAAGTACCTCACGGAGACCGCCCACTTCGCAGGCATACCGCCATTTGCCGGCCGGATCGAGTACACGCCCGCGGATGGAGAGCCGGCGGCGTTGGCGATACTGCAAGGCTTTGTGGCCAGCCAGGGAGACGGCTGGACGCTGACCTTGGAAGAGCTGGCACGCTATTACGAGAACTGCGCCACAGTTGCGTTTCCCGATAGTGGGAACACGCCGTCCGGCGATGTGATGGACCTGGCGGAACACCAGCCATCGCAGTTGGCGCGGGAGCACGTGGGCATTTCGCTCGACTCCGCCGCCCGGCTCGGCCGCCGCACTGCCGAACTGCATCTGGCGCTGGCTGGCCCTACCGAGGACCCGGCGTTCATGCCCGAGACATTGGCCGCCGGGGACGTGCAAACCTTGCTGGCCGGGATCCGCAAGGAGGCTGCCGATGTCCTGGATCTGTTGAAAGCCAGCATCGCCGGTCTGCCGGACGATCTCATCGATCTGGCGGGCATGATGCTGGGCCGGCGGAGACAGATCCTGGACAGCTTCCGCCCGTCTGTGGAAGAGGCCGCCGGAGACGGCGCACTCGGACAACGCATCCGGATTCACGGCGATTATCGTCTGGGCAAGGTACTGCAGGTGAAGACGGATTACGTCGTGGTCGATTTCGAGGGCGAGCCAGCGCGTTCCATCGCCGCGCGGCGCGCCAAGCAGTCACCGCTGAAAGACGTTGCGGGCATGCTGCGGTCCCTGAGTTACGCCGCCTATGCGGGCCTGATCGGTTACACGGCGCGCCGGCCCGAAGATTGGGAGAGCCTGGAACCATGGGCCCGGCTGTGGGAGCGGTACACCGGGGCGGAGTTCCTGCGGGCCTATCGCCATACCGTTCACGGCGCTGCGTTTCTGCCGGCGGCGGAGCGGAACTTTCGAAAACTGCTCAAGGTGCATTCGCTGGATAAAGCCCTAAACGAGCTTGCGTACGAACTGCACAATCGCCCCGCATGGGTGCGCATCCCGTTGCTGGGTATCCTCTCGCTTCCCATGGAAGCCGGAGGGGGTGAGTGGAAATGGATGCCCTCTCGCAGCCGGAGCTAGACCGCATCGAGCAGGCGGGCGGCGCCGATCTGGTGATCGGCATTCTCGACTCGGATCCCGGCGGCGAGGCTGGGGCGCCCGCCGCCATGGTGCGCGAAGCTCTTGCGGAATTCGCCGCCGATACCGGCAGGACCCAGCGGGCCGTGCTGCTCTGCCACAACGGAGATACTGGCCCGGTTGCCGCGGCTCACGATACCGGGAGCGATGGCCAGCCGGTATCCGTCTTCTCCTACAGTCTGCCCGCTCCCGGTACAGCGGAGGAAGCCGAACCGGGCAATGGCCACGCCTATCGGAGCGTCTTCGCCGTGAGCGGCAAACTCGGAGTTCGTGCGTGCAGCGTGATCGCTTCCCAAATGCGGGCGGTCACGCCGCAATGGATTTACCGGCTGGTACAGCCGGTGCTGGAACTGGAGTTCGACTTAGTGGCGCCGCGCTATACCCGCCACAAGATGGAAGGTCTGCTGAACAGGAGCATTCTCTCTCCGCTGCACCGGGCGCTCTACGGCGAGCAGCTTCAAAATCCCATGGGTCCCGATTTCGGACTCTCGGGAAAGCTTCTGCAAACGACGCTGGCGCGCGCGTCCGGTGCGCCGCGCGAGACCGAAAGCAGTCCGCTGGCGCACATCGCTCCT
>Ga0187887_10001245_pt1 | contig 22163 bp, 12 predicted proteins | sample June2016WEW_7_10_FD_132977 | JGI IMG/M metagenome (GOLD analysis project Ga0187887, IMG submission 132977) | Peatland microbial communities from SPRUCE experiment site at the Marcell Experimental Forest, Minnesota, USA - June2016WEW_7_10 | ecosystem: Environmental > Terrestrial > Soil >... | reverse complement strand
TTTCGGTTTTACCGTTGTAGAAGGTGACGAGTTCTCCGTTAGGGACGGCGGGCGTGGAGGTGATTGTCGCGGTGAAGGTCACCGGCTGATTGACCTGCGATGGGTTGGGGGATGAGGCGAGCGCGGTCTTTGTGGTGTAGGTGGTTTCGTTCAGGAACACGGCAATTGTGCCCTCGTAGTTGGACGGGCTGACTTGCTCGCTCACGGCTATCACGTCGGGTCGGCCATCGCCATTCACATCCGCGACCGCGACGCCCGATCCGCCGTAGCCGCCGGAGCTGTATACGATGGGCGATTGGAATGTGCCATCGCCATGGCCCAGCAGCACGTTGACTTGTCCGTCTCCAATGCAGGCCTCCCCCTTCAGCTTCTGGCACAGTTCGACAAGGATGACATCGGGGATGCTGTCGCCATTCACGTCGCCGATCACTACCGAATTGCTCCCCAAACCAATGGCGGGATAGCTCGGGGCACCAACGCCGTGGGCTAGGGAGCCGACAGGAGGCTGAAACGTACCATTGCTGTTACCGAGTAGGACACCTAGTTCGCCACGTAGATCCTCGCTCCCCTCATTGCTGCTCCATTCGTTGGATACCACCACATCCAAAACGCCGTTTCCTCTCAGGACCCCGACCGCAACCGATCTGGCGAACTCGCCCCCCGAATCGTAGGTGACGACGGGCTGGAACGTACCGTCGCCGTTGCCGAGCAGCACACCCGCTCCGCCGTCGTTGCCACTCCCCCCCGAAAATTCAGCCACTGCCAGATCCGAAATTCCGTTTCCCCTTAAATCTCCAATGGCGACCGACCCTGGATACCTCCCGCCCGTCCCATAGCCAACTGCCGACTGGAACGTGCCGTTGCCGTTGCCTAGGAGCACGCTCACGGAACCTTCGTACTCGATTCCCCCAAAATAAGTGTTGATGAGGGCTAGGTCCAGATTGCCATCGCCGTTCAAATCCCCGAGCGCGACCGCCCAGGTGTAGGTGCTACCCGAGCCGTATATCACTGCCGGCTGGAACGTGCCGTCGCCGTTACCAAGCAGAACGCTCACCGCGCCGTCCTGTTGGCAGTTCTGATCCAGGCACATGTTGGCCACCACTAGATCGAGAACTCCTTTTCCCCTCAGGTCCCCGATCGCGACCGAGTCGGCACCGTAGGCACCGGTGCTGTAAACCACGGCCGGCTGAAATGTCCCATCGCCAATACCCAGGAGCACAGCTACCTCGCCGTTCCCCACGCAGTAGCCGTACTTGTTAATGCTCTGGCAGTTGTTGACTACGACCAAGTCGGGCTTGCCGTCGCCGTTCAAATCCGCGACCGCGACGGAACTGGTAATCGGTCCCCCGGAATCGTAGGATACTGGAGGCGCGAGCTTCATGTGCAATCTTTGGCTGGCCGAGGGGGGTTGCGCCGCCGCCGCTATCACGGAAATCGGGAATACCAAAGCGAGGAATAAGGAAACAAAGCTGACTTTCTTCATAGCGGCCTCCGGTGGTTGTCCGGGGACTTCGCGGGGAGGGCTCTAGCAGCCCCACCTGGGAAGGCTACCTCGGCCCAGCCAAAAATCCCAGTGAATCTTTTCAATGGCCGGTCGAACCTTGCGGCCCGACCGGCCAACTGCCCAGCGAACAAGGCCGGAGCGAGACGCTTCAGTCGTTGTCTATCATATCGTTGTCCGGGTCGGTAAATGGCCCGCTGAAGTTGTAGAAGTAATCGAATGTGAAGGAGTTGTTGACTAACGTTAACGGGGTGAAGCCCAGAGGGCCTTGTGGCGTAAAGAAGTCGCCCAGCGGAACGTATGGGCCCCCTGCGGCCTGTACCTCCGGCGCGTAATAGTCGGCGAACGGGTAGTTACCCGCTGGGGGACCGTTGGGGTTATTTTTGCACGGTATTCCGTCGAGTCCCTTGCCGCTGAGGTTGATACAGCCGATTCCTAAGTTGAAGTTGTATTCAATGAACGCCAGGATGCTGCCGAAATCATGCTGGTGGGGAGGGGAATTCCAGATGCCGCTCTGGTTTGGCCCGACGCAGTCGACGCCCGCGGTGCACTTGCCGGAAACCGTCCCGAAAGGCGTATAGGCAGAGACCACCATGAAGGGTACGCGGAACCCGTAGGTATAGCCGCAGCCCCACGGCAGGTTGTTGTACACGGGAGTACACTTATGGCCAGCCCCGAGGCGGTTGTACTCGAACAGGTTCGGACCCACAATGTGGTCGTACCAGCCGCCCCAATCGTCCCAGACAATCAGAATCGCGGTGTCCTGCCAGGGGGAGACCTCTTGGCCGTTCACTATGTCATAGCAGTTGGCTTGGCCCACCGCATTGACGATGCTGGCGACCCAATTGGGCCCGCCTTCAATTTCGGTTGAGTAGAACTGGTCGTCTGTATAGTTCTTCGGTCCCGGATGGTCGGAGCTGGCGCCGTCCGGGATGATCCACGCCACGTTCGGCAGAGCGCAAGGTTCGTAGTTAGGTAAGTTCGGGCCACCAGATGGAAAGTCCTTGAAGAATTTGTTCGAAGGCGACACCACGTTGCTTGTGTAGTCCGTGTTGTTGCAGGATGCCGGAGGTTGGGTATTTTTCGTTAAGCAAATGTGCTGAATCGCGTTGGGTGCGGTCCAGATGCCATTGGGCGTGCTGGTGTAGTACTTCCAGGTAAAATTGTTTGCTTCAAGCAGGTCAGATAGTGTCGGACGTTCAAGGCACGGGTTCGTATATCCATCCGGGTAAGTGCCATACTGATCGATCAGCCCGAGCTGCTCACTGCTTTCGCATCCAACAGGCGCTGAGCCGGGATTGTCTGCGACGAAGTAGTTGAAGTTTGTCTGGGTGGGGTCGCCAGTAAATGCCGAAGTCCCACCGAACAGGAAGTCGTGCGCCGGCTCGCTTGGACCCTGGTTGGTTTGGTAGAAGTAGTTAGCAAATCCATACTGAGTGGCAATCTGGACGTAAGGGTCGAGCACGTGCTGGATGCTTTTCCCAGTATAGACTTGTTCCCAAGTGTAGCTGACATAGGTCTCCTCTGGGTAATCGGGCAACGGGTTCTGGTACTGGTACTGGGTGCCACAGCCGATCCAGTTGTCGCCGCTGTTGGTGTTGCAGACGGACTGAAGCTGCTGCGCATCCCCCACGAAGTTGCTGCAATAGGTCACACTTGGTGACTTTGGGGAGCCCGACGGCTGCCCGCAGCCGTTCCCATTGTTTGTGTCGGGGTATCCTTTACTGTACTGATCCTGCCAGCCGTTGTTTTCATGACCGGGGTCGAAGCAAGCGCCCAGACACCAAGGCTGGGCGCCCGTTGGGTTGTGCGGCGTGGACGGCGCTTTCGCCAGGTCCACACCCTGCTCAAACCACGGGCCAGTCCATGTGCCCTGCGGCGCAACCCCTGCAAAAAGGTTGTCGGGAGTCCGGTTTTCCTGCACCACTATGATCACGTGTTGAAATTGGCCGGGTTGGGGCTGGGCAAGGGCCAGCATCGCCCCGAACAAAGCAAAGAACGCTAATACCTTGACTGTGGATTTCATCTCAGAATCCTCCAAAGAAAGAGCGGCGTTGTGGAAGTCGGTTGAACAGGGAGTGGATCGGGGGCGAAGAGGAACAGAATGTGGTCAGCGAAGGGTGACAGCGATGGGACGTACGTACCGAGGGAGAGGAAGCTATGGGCTCCTCCTAACTGCGTAAAGTTCCCCCTCGATTTAACGCCAACTTATAAGTCTACGTTCTTGTTGTCAAGGACAAAATACTGTCATCATAACGACGAGCGATGCAGCGCACACCGCGATTTATTGAGCGGGATCCTTTCTGATTGGCGAGACTGTTGGCGGAACCAGTTAGCACTTATAACCTCTCCCTACTCTGCGAGCGGCCGCCTGAAACCGAACAATTTGCGAGTGCGGCGGTCACATTCTTGCGTGGCGCACTTTGGTATACAGAACTGAAGGTCTCAGGAATCCCCTCCGATTCCAAGTCTCGAATACGAGGGGATTGGTATGGTTGGCCGCAGTCCGTGGCTTCTGGGTCCGATTTGCCAGAGTTTGGTTCGCAACGTTCGTGGTTGCGAATTGATCCGCAGTATTTCCCGCAGTATCTCGCGCAATCTTCTTTTCCGAATACTTCTTCCACTATGGATTCTTGGACTGGCGGTTTGGGCGCAGGACGCTTCGACTGGGGCGCTGCGCGGGAGTGTGCTCGATGCGCAGGGCATGGTGGTGACGAATGCGGACATTGTGGCGATCTGCGTAGAGACGGGAGTGCGGTATCACACGGCGACGGATGTGGCAGGACGGTTTGTGGTGGATCTGTTGCCTCCGGGAAAGTACTCGGCGCGCGCGGAAGCGGAAGGGATGTCGCCGCAGATTTCTCCTGTGATGAATGTGGAAGTGGGAGCGGCGCAGCAGTTGACGTTCAAGCTGACGGTGGCGGGTCCGAAGGAAACGGTGACGGTGTCGGGGGCTCCTCCGATGGTCGATACGAGCCCAACGGCCGCCTCGGCGCTGCTCGATGAGCAGGCAATCAAAGACCTGCCTTTGAACGGGAGACGATTCACCGATCTGGCGCTGCTGACGCCGGGGGTTACGCAGGATCCGCGAGGACAGACGTCGGGATCGAATGGCGATCTTTCTTATGGCGGGATACGCGGCTACAACACGAGCTATCTGGTGGATGGAGCGGACAACAACAACGGATTTTTCGCGCAGGCGCGCGGGAGGTATCGGGCTCCGTACCAGTTTTCGGATGAGGTGGTGCAGGAGTTTCGCGTGTCGTCGAACAGTTATGGAGCGGAGTCAGGGAGATCAGGCGGCGCGGTGGTGAATGTGGTGACGAAATCGGGATCGAATGAATGGCACGGGAGCGCGTTCTACTACCTGCGGGACAGCGCGATTGGAGGAGCGGCGCCGGCGTTTGTCGGATTCAATCCCAGCAGCCAGCAGAATCAATTTGGCGGGACGGTGGGTGGGCCGATCCAGCGGAGCAAAATGTTTGTTTTTGCCGGATACGATCAGCACATCTTCCACGAGCCGACAGTGGTCCAATTCGACAACGGGGCGTCCACGGTGGTGCCGGTGTTGGGAACGCTGGCGAACGCAGGGGATTACGAAGTGTGCGATCCGCATATTGGCGGAACGGCGTGTGATCAGGCGATCGTTCCGGGGTGCCCGCCTCCGGTCGCGGGCGGTCCGCCCTGCTTTCCGCCGAGCGTATCAACGGCCGCCGCACAGCTATCGGCTCAGGGGGGAACGTTTCCGTCCAAGATGCTGGGGGACACGGGTTTCATCAAACTGGACCGTGTGCTTGGGGCGCGCGAGATGCTGTCGGCGCGGCTGAGCACGTCGCGCTATTACGGGACGAATAACGTATTTCTGGATCCGTCGAGCCCAATTACGAATGATTCGCTGAGCGGGAACGGTGAAGAGGACGTGACCACCGAAAGCGCCTCGGTCACGCTGACCAGCAGTCTGACTCCGCGCTGGACAAGCCATCTGCGGGCGCAGTTCTCGCGCGATCTGGAGCAGTCGTTCCCCAACTCTACTGCGGCGCGGACGCAAATTTATAACTGGCTCGACGACATGGGCGAGTCGTCAATTTTGCCGCGGCAAACGAGGGAGCACAGGCTGCACCTGGCGGAAACCATGAGCGTGAGCCGGGGCCGGCACGAGTGGAAGTTTGGCGGGGACACGATGCGGACGTGGGACTACAACTTTTTCCCGTCAATGTTTGCGGGGGAATACATTTTCGACTTTATTGCGGTGGATCCGTGGACGTTTGTCCCGATGCACGGCGGAGTGGACCTGACGCCTCTGCGGGCATGGGCGCACACCATCATGCCAAGCTGGAATGCGGATGCCGGCAGTTGGACCGGGCCGACAGCGAACGTAGCTCGATACTACGAGCAGAATTTCGGTAATCCGGTTTCGCACCCGGACAGCAACGACTACGCGGGGTTCTTGCAGGACACGCTGCGGCTGACGACACGTTTGTCAGCCAGCCTGGGAGTTCGCTACGACTTGCAGACGTTCTCACGGGCGGGAATGGTAAGCAATCCTTTGTGGCCACTGGCGGGGAAGATGCCGTCGCCGAATAAGAATTTTGCGCCGCGGATTGGATTGGCCTATGCGATCGGGGATCATCGTCCTTTGGTGGTGCGTGCGGGGTTTGGAATTTTCTATACGAGGATTCCTCAGATTTACCAGTCGACGGTAATGAATGACAACGGGGTTAGCGACGAATTTTTGTCTCTTGATAACACGGACTATTACCAGAACCAAGTATTTCCGAATTACCCGAATAGGGCGGTGAACTGTCCGAAGGGACCGGTACCGTGTACGCTGCCGGCGTCCTGGCAACAATATGCGACCAAAGAAGTGGCGGCGTTTGGGCCGGGATTCAAGACTCCAAGGGTGCAGCAGGCGAGCCTGCGGCTGGAAAGAGAATTTGCGGACGGATTCACAGGGGAAGTTTCATATTTGTATGTACACGGCGTAGATATGATCCGGGCGCGAGATGTGAATCTTTCTCCGCCGACCTTTTATAGCTATCCGATCTACGATCCCACGGGCAGCACATTTCAAAATACGTTTTACAACGTTGATTCGTTTGCGACGTGGCAGACCACTTACAGCATCAGTTGCCCATATCCGCCCTGCATCAATCCGCTGGCGCGTCCGGTGGCGCAACTGGGAGCCATCGATCAGTTTGAGAGCGCAGCTTCGAGCGTGTATCACGGAATGACCGTCTCGTTGAATAAGCGGATGTCACGCGGGCTGTATTTCCGTCTGGCCTACACGTGGGCGCACTCGATTGACGACGGACAGGATGCGCTGGTGGCGGGCCAACCGGCGACAGTACAGAATTCCTACTCGGCGAATAGCGAACGAGCGTCGAGCGTGACGGATCAAAGACAGCGGTTGACGATTGCGGCGATGGAGGAACCGCATCCATTCGATTCGAGTCAGAGACTATTGGCAACGTTGCTCGACCACTGGAAAATCTCGGGCGTGATGACGTACGGTTCTGGACGTCCTGCGAATGCGGAAGTGTCGGGCGATCCGAATCAGGACGGGAACTCGAGCAATGATCGACTGTGGGGCTACGGGCGAAATGCTTTTCTGGGTCCCGATTACGCGACCGTAGATTTGCGCGTGGGACGCAAGATCAAACTTCGCGGACATTGGCGGCTGGAACTGACGGGGGAGTCATTCAATTTATTGAACCGGGACAACAAGAAGTATGGCATATCCGACAGTGGGTATTACGACGCAGCGGGACAGTTTATTAAGTACACGCAATATGCGGCAGGAACTTACTATCCGGCTTATTATCAGCAACCTGCGAACCTAATGAAAGTCACCAGCGCATATGCTCCGCGGCAGATGCAGTTGTCGATGCGGTTGAATTTTTAGGCAACAAGAAAGTTTTTGCACATTGTGCTTGACTTAGTAGGGCAAGGCTTGCCATAACTAACGGGTGCTGTTGGAGCAAACGTAGTTTACTCGCTCCTCAAAGCTGCGAAAACGCGTTAAAGAAGCTTGGGCGCGAAGAAGAAGCGCAAAGGGCTCGCACGGGGCAGGACTTGGAAAGTGGCCGTTTCAGTGGGGACGCGGCCGGTTGATATCATCTCGAATTTTTTGACTCACATCGTTCTCGCAGAACGATTGAAGCAGTAATCCATACGATGCACATCGTGTGGCGGGCCGAATCCACAGGGTGAATGAGGGGAATGTAAATCTCCTGCCCACGACGTGAACCGGATCCTCCCATTCGGGTCTCCCGTCGAGCGCAGGACCGGGGAATGGGAGCGCCTCTTCCGATGGAATTCCAAGACAAGATTTTGAAGTGCGTAGATTGTGGCACGGACTTTGTGTTCACAGCCGGGGAACAACTCTTCTTCCGGGACAAGCAGTTCAAGAACGAACCCAAACGTTGCAAGAACTGCAAGGGCAAGCGGGTCGCTGTGCTAGGACCAGGCGCCCACGGGCATACCTACACGAAGACGGAAACACGTACGAACTGCTCACAGTGCGGCAAGGAAACAACCGTTCCGTTCCGTCCGACACAAGGCAGACCCGTATTGTGCCGCGAGTGCTTTCAACAAGGACGGCAAGTCGCGAGCGCCTGACGAGCTACCGAAGTGAGATGGGGACGGGGCGCGAGGGTTACCCGGCGGAGCGCTTGTTCGGTTGTGTGTGCGACGGCAGCGGTGCTCGACGGCGTTGCTGCTGGTCGGCATGTTGAACCAGCAGGGCTTCGATCTGACGAACAAGATCATCGGTCCCGAGCGGCTTGATAAAAAGCGAATCGGGGCGATCGGCCGTGCGTTGCGCAGCGGTCCAGTCTTCGTCATCGGGAGGGAATGCAGTGAGTAGTGCCGTTGCCGGGGCATAGCTTTGGCGATGGGCGTAGCGAATTACTTCCAAGCCAGCGTCGGCGGTTTCCATGCGCAGGTCAGTGATGACCAGGTGAAACACGGCCGCCTCCAGGCGGGCGAGGGCGTCGGCCTTGCTGCTGGCAGTCTCCACCTCAAATCCGTGGAATTCCAGAACAGCCTTGAGAGTCAGCAGGACGGCGAGATTGTCGTCAACGAGAAGAATGCGCCGCTTCATATACAGCGCTCCGCAAAGTCGAGACGAAAGGTGCTTTCGGAATCGATGGATGACAACACGTGGGACTACCTCCGGCGGGTATCCCCTCGGTTAGTATAGAAGTGTGACCCGTTTCTATATAGAAAATTTTGGTTGTCGCGCGACGCAGGCGGACGGAGCCGCGCTGGAGCGCCAATTTCTGGAGCGGGGGCTGGAGCGCGCCCGGATGGCGCGAGACGCTGAAATTGTTGTGCTAAACACGTGCACGGTGACTGAGGGAGCGGATAAGGATGCGCGGGCCTCGATCCGCCGATTGCGGCGTGCGAATCCAGGCTGCCGGATTCTGGTTACTGGTTGCTACGCGCAAAGGGCTCCCGAAGAACTGGCCGCGTTGCCGGGTGTGACTTGGGTAGTGGGAAATTCGCACAAACATCAGGCCGCCGAAATCGCGACGGGGCCTTCCTCTTCCAGCAATTTTGTCCCGCTGGTGCAACTTTCAGGTAATGGTCTGGAGTTTCCGCACAATCGCATAGAGCGCGATGGCGTGGAGCACCCCGAGATCATTGTGGGAGATATTTTTGCGCACACGGAGTTGATGGCGGCTCCGGTGTTTGAGGCCGCCAACGAGCGGACGCGGCCGAACCTGAAGGTGCAGGACGGATGCGATAACCGCTGCTCGTTCTGCGTAATCCCCTATGTGCGCGGACAGAGCCGATCTCTGCCCGCAGAACGCGTGATTGCGGAAGTAGGGACGCTGGTCGACGCGGGTTATCGCGAAGTCGTGATTTCAGGAATCAATCTGGGGCGGTGGGGAAGGGATCTTTCTGCTGTTCGCTCTTCGTCGTTCGCTCTTCGCGAAACCCAATTCGGCAGCGAAGTGCGAACAGCGAGCAGCCAACGACTCGTAGATCTCATCCGCACCATTCTTGCGCAAACATCTCTCGAGAAACTGCGCATCAGTTCGGTTGAGCCGATGGACTGGAGCGATGAATTGATCGAACTGGTGGCATCGTCTCCTCGGATTGCGAAGCATGCTCACGTACCGATGCAATCGGGAAGCGATGCGGTTTTGCGCCGAATGCACCGCAAGTACCGGCCCTGGCACTACCGGGAAAAAATTCTAAAGATCCGGAATGCAATGTCCAACGCGGCCATTGGAGCGGACGTGATGGTGGGATTTCCGGGTGAGACCGAAGCCGAGTTTTCCGAGACGCGGCGCATGATTGAAGAGCTGCCCTTCACGTACCTGCACGTATTTACTTATTCGACACGGCCCGGAACACCGGCGGCCGAGCAGGATGGGCAGGTGCCGGTGGCATTAGCACGAGAAAGGAACCGCGTGTTGCGGGAACTCGCTCACGGCAAAAAGGCTGCATTCCTTAGCTCACAAGTGGGGGCGTTGGTGGAAGCGATCACATTGCAAACGGGCGGAGCGGATTTCACGGAAGCGCTAACGCATAATTATCTCAAGGCCAAAATTGCGGGGCAGCAAGAAGCAAACCGTTGGGTTCAAGTGAGGGTGGAAGGGGTTGAGGGAGAGATGCTGATCGGGCGACCGCTGGAGTTGGGGAACGATCCAGGGGCAAGGGGCCGAGGTTGGGTCGGCCAAAGGGCACACAATAGTAACTCGGGAGTGCACGGAATCGAATAAACGCATTGACCGCAATCGCTTGCACGCATAGGATAGTAAAAAATCCCAGAAGCGGGAGCTATTCCCACTCATGTCACGGCTAGAATTTCGATCTGCTGTGTGTTGTTTGCTGGCTTTCCTGGTTCCAGCGCAAATGCTGGTAGGAGAGACCGCCTCGGCCATGCTGTACACCACCGGTGCAGCTTGGGTGAACGGGAGCGAAGTGCCGAAATCGGCAGCGGTGTTTTCAGGAGACTTGCTGCAGACGCGCTCGGATTCGACGGCGAGCATTCAAGCGAACGGATCGAGCGTGATGGTGATGGCGGATTCGCTCGTGAAGTTCCAGGGGCCCGCGGTCGAGATTGACCATGGCGGAGTGCGCGTCACCACCTCGCGGGCCTTGGAAGCGCACGCTGGGGACGTGACGATAAAGCCGGCGGGGAACTCATGGACTGAGTTCCAGGTGGTTGACAGGGATGGGCAAGTTCAGATCGCGGCCAACAAAGGCGATGTGACGGTCCAGGATGACAAGGGGACGACGACCTTAACGCAAGGCCAACAGACAACGCGCGACGACACCAGCGATACGGAAAAAAAGAAGAAGAAAAGACGCTCTGCCGGGGCACCTCCGGCGGGCCAAGGTGGACTCATGAGTTCTCCGTGGGCTGTTTATGGGGGAACGGCCATAATCGGTGGGGGACTAGCGTGGGTGTTCCTTGACCATGGGGGCGAGGGCCCGGTCAGCCCGTCGTGCCCGACAACGCCTTGTCAGTGAGTATTTCTCGCAAGTGAGTTCTTAACCATGAGTTCTGTGGTGGGCGACTGATTCTATGTCGCGCTACGTTTCCTATCGAGATTTCGACTGGGTCCTACTGGGCTTCGTGCTGGTGATCTGCGCGCTGGGCGTGGTGCAGATTCACAGCGCAACCGAGGGCACGAAGTTCGCCGAGTCGCACCTCTACCTCAAGCAAATCTATTGGATTCTAGGCGGGTTGGCTGCGATGTTCCTGTTCAGCCTGTTCAACTATCAGGCAATTCTGGAACAAGTGCACTGGATGTATGTAGTCTCACTCGCCTCTCTGATCTCCGTGCTTCTGTTTGGCCAGAAATATCTTGGGGCGCGCCGCTGGGTCAAGATACCGGGAGGCGGCCATTTTCAGCCGTCGGAGTGGGTGAAGCTGATCCTGATTCTGGCGGTGGCGAAGTACTTTGCCGACCTGCAGCAGCGGGAGCTGTCCTGGTCGGATTTTCTGAAGGCGGGCGCGATTGTCGGCTTTCCGATGTTATTGGTACTGGCCCAGCCGGACCTCGGAACAGCGCTGACCTACCTGCCGATTGCAGTCATGGGATTGTTCCTGGGCGGGTTGCGGCTTAAGCAGGCCGGGATTGTAGTGCTGCTGGCCGCGCTCTGCATGCCCTTGGCATGGCATCACATGAAGGACTACCAGAAGCAACGGTTGTTGAGTTTCCGGGAACCGGATCTGGATCCGAAAGGGTCGGGCTACCAGGTGGCCCAATCGTTGATTGCGGTGGGTTCGGGAGGAATTTTCGGCAGTAGCGAGGGATCCCAAACGAAACTTGCCTATCTGCCGGTGCCGCAAACCGACTTTATTTTCGCGTCGCTGGCGGAGGAACATGGCTTTGTAGGAGCACTGGGGGTTCTCCTGTTATACTTCATAGTGCTGATGCGTTTGACGCAGAATGCTCAAACGGCGCCCGACCGCGCCGGGGCGTTCGTGGTTATGGGTGTGGTTGCTGTGCTTAGCTTTCATATCCTGGTCAACGTCGGCATGGTGGTCGGTTTTATGCCTGTCACCGGAATACCTCTGCCGCTCATGAGTTACGGTGGGTCTTCCGTTCTCTTCATGTTTTTGGCGCTGGGGATCGTGATGAACGTACGGATGCGCCGGTTTGTGAACTGAAACGGTCGGCAGAAGTTGAACGCGCTCTTCTCTGAAGTGAGAACGGCGCCATGAAACAAGATTAGCAGGTAGCAAGATTACGACGGCCCTCGCGAAAGGTAGGGCAGATTACCGGCGAAGAAGAAGCCGGACAGGATTGAAGCCGGTCAGGCGGGGAACGGCCCCCTCGGGATTCGAGAGAGTGGCCACAGGCCTGACAGAATGGCTTAACGCGATCAGTGCAGACGAGCAAGAAAAATTCACTGCAGTGCAGTTCCCGGCATGAGCGCCGGGACCGTGCCCGCTTCTACCCCGCACCCCAGCCAGCGAAAAGCGTGCTGTCCGGGGGCCCCGTGGAGCGGAGCTGAACGCTATCGATCCTTCCGTCCGCCTTGTGCTCTTCGTCCGGTGAGTAAGAACCGGAGTAGCAATGAACAAGGAATTGTTTGTATCAGCCACACCCCATGAAACCAAAGTGGGGATCACAGAAGACGATCAATTAGCGGAAATTTACCTCGAAAGAGAAAACGAGTACACCTTAGCAGGCTCGATTTATAAGGGCCGCGTGACGCGCGTGCTGCCAGGCATGCAGTCGGCCTTTGTGGATGTTGGCCTGGAGCGGGATGCATTCCTGTATGTCTCCGATTTCATGGATTTAGAGCAGCAGGATGAGGACCTGGATGAAGCGATCCCGGCGAATCGTCCGGCGAATAACAAACAACCGCGGCGAACTGCGGACGGGGATGTGTCGGGCGGAGAGGTGCAACTTGCCGATGCCGAAAATGGAAGCGACGAAGACGACGGACTCGAAGCAGCGGCTGCAGAGCCGGACAATAGCACGGAGCCAGTTCGGGAGGGCCGGGACTTCCGCGGTCGGCGGCGCCGACGCGGACGTCGTCCGGAAAGCGGAGATCGCGGTCGCGCAAGTAATGGAGATCGCAGCGAGGCTCGTCCGGAGGCGCGAGGCGTGGAGCCTCGAAGCAGCGAGCCACGAAACGATGTGCGCGGCGATCGTGGTGAGCGTTTTGGGCGAGGAGAGCAACGTGGTGGATCGACTTCACGATTTCAGCGACCAGCCCCGACGGAACGGCCCGGCCGCGATTATGATTACGGACCGCCTCCTGGCTACCAGCCGATCATTCTTCCCGGCGAGTCTATCTCGAAATACCAGCGGCAAGCGCAGAGTGCAGCTCCGGTCGTGGAAACAGCGGCAGAACAGACGGTTTCCACCGGGGTGACGTCGAGCTTCCCCGATGACGAACCGATTTTCGCCGTGCAAGCTACGGAACCGCTGCATGAGCAGCACGATCACGTAGCGCAAGCGGAGACGTTTGAGGAAGTGTCGTCAGTGGAAGACGCGCCATCGGCGGCGGTTACGACTGTGCCAGCAGTGGCGGAGTTCTGGAAAGAACCAGAGCGGCAGCCCGTCGCTGAAATTGGACCAGACGACGAGACGGGTGAATACGAGATTGCGCACGAAGCCGATTTTGCGGCAGCTCTGGCGCCTCCCGTAGCGCCGGAGGAAGTTGAAGTTAAGCAAGAAGTTCGTCACGAAACGGCGCATGGCAGCCTAGAAGAGCAGGAGATCGAAGAAGAGGAAGCCGACCTCGCGGCCTACGGGGAAGAGCCGGGCGATGATGATGGCTTCGAGGAAGTGGAAGTGGAAACGCGCGCTGCCGGAGATGAGTTATCGCCGGCTGGCATCGTAGAAACTGCTCTGTCGTCGACTGTGTCTCCGGAAGTCGCTGAGAACGGCGAAGTTCCCGAGGCCGTTTTAGAAGCGGAAGAGCGCGAAGCGGAAGAGCTGGAACTGGAAGAAGCGCAAGCGGAGGCCGAGGCGCTACTGGAGGCTGAAGCGATTGGCGATGGGACGGTTGACGCCAGTGCAGAGGTTCGCAGCCCGGCGCCGGAAGCGAGATTGTTACAGCGCACGCAGCGTCGCGGAGGCGATCGCGGTGGAGATTTCGGCCGTCGTGGTGGCGGCCGTCATGGTCAACGCAGGCGCTTTCGAAGCCGCGAGAACCAGGTCGTGCCCCAGATCAGCGAATTGCTGAAAGAAGGGCAGGAAATCCTTGTTCAGATTGCCAAGGAGCCCATTGGGAAGAAGGGCGCGCGCATCACCAGCCACATTGCGCTGCCCGGACGTTTCCTGGTTTTCATGCCGACGGTGAACCATACGGGCGTATCCCGGAAGATCGCGTCGGAGGAGGAACGGCAGCGGCTCAAGCACATCATCCAGAGCGAGAGGGAAAATGGAGGCGGCGGATTTATCGTACGGACCGCGGCAGCCGGAGCATCCGACGAGGAACTGCGTGCCGATATTCGCTTTCTCAAGAACCTCTGGAACGAGATCAAATCGCGTTCGGAAGCCAGCAAATCTCCGGCGCTGATTTATCACGATCTGAACGTCGTGGAGCGAGTGCTTCGCGACCAGGTGAGTTCGGATTTCTCAGTGATCTGGGTCGACACAGAGACTGAATACGAACGGATTCTGCGTTTTGCGAACCGCTTCCAGCCGGGGCTGGTAAAGCGCGTGAAGCTTTATACGAAAGAGACACCACTCTACGAGCAGTTCGGCCTCAATGAGGAAATTAACAAGGCGTTGAAGTCGAAGGTCTGGCTGAAGAGCGGTGGTTACATCGTCATCAACCAGACCGAGGCGCTGGTCGCGATCGACGTGAACACCGGAAAATACGTTGGCAAGACCACGCGTCTGGAAGACACGATCGTGAAGACGAACGTCGATGCCATCAAGGAAATCGTGCGCCAGATCCGGCTGCGCGACCTGGGCGGCATCATCATCATCGACTTCATCGACATGGACGAGCGGCGCAATCGACAGAAGGTCATGCAGGCGCTGGAAGAGGCTTTGCGCCTGGATCGGGCGCCGTCAAAAGTATTGCAGTTCAATGATTTCGGACTGGTGGCGATCACGCGCAAACGCGTGAAGCAGTCGCTGGAACGCACGATCGGATCACCCTGTCCGTATTGCCAGTCGACCGGCTTTGTGAAAGCGGTGAATACGATCTGCAACGAAATTTATGTGGAGATGCGTAAAATATCGACGCACCTGGAACACAGCGACGTGATGTTGCGCGTGAACCCGGAAGTTGCGAAAGCGCTCAAGACGAACAACGCGCGGCTTCTGAACGAAATGGAAGAGCTCACGAAGAAGACGATCATTGTGAAGTCGGATCCAGCGCTTCACCAGGAGCAATTCGACATTCACTGAGTGAGCATGAGAGGCGAGTTTGGGGACGGGCTGAATGCCCGTCCTTTTTTCTGGTCTGGAAGATATTAGTTTCCCGAGAGGAGCTTTTCCGCTTCACTGGCGCGGGCACGCAGCTTTTCGAGCGAGGAACGGAGAGATTCGTTGCTATCCTGCATAGCCGGGGAGTGGCTTGGCGTGGAAGTGAGGCGATCGACCACTTCGGGGATGCTCTTGACCATGTCGAGAAGAACGGTCAGCGAATCGGCGTGCAGTTTCCAGACGGTGCTGGAACGTGGCGCACGCTTCAGTTCTTCAATCTCCGTCATGACACGCGCCGTCAAAGCGACCATGCGCAGTACCATCCGCGCGGCATCGGCTCGCGGACTTGATTGTTCGAGGTAATCGGCCGTATAGGCAGCGACCTCAGCGGTGTTGAGCATCAGGTTGAAATGGCGCATGGGCACGATCTGGCGAAACTTGGGATCGGCCACGCGGACGAACACACGAATCGACTCTTCCACTCTCCGCAGCTTGGTTTCTTCGACGGAGAGCGCTTGTGCAGTGACTGCAGCGGGCACATAGCGCACCTCGCGTGCCGGCGCTGCTGCGGCCCCGCTTGCTCCGACTGCTCGTCCGCCCTTTGCCGCAGGCGGCTGCTCACGCTGGTTGCGGCGGATCGGCGGCCGGCGTTCGAGTTCTCTTTTCAGCCGCGAGACGCGACGGAATTTTTCCAGGGCGGCCGCGTAATCCACCTTCAAGAGGGCTTCCTCGTTTAAGGCGGCCACGTGCTCGACCGTGACTTCGACTCCATCCGAGGCGCTAAGAATACTGCCTCCGAGCTTTTCCAATTGCTGTGCAAAATCCCTGATCTCACGGGTCGCGGCGGAAAAGAGCGATTGGAAGCGATCGCCAAACGCCGCGTTATACGGTGCAAGCGTCGCCAAAACTCCCGGATGATAGATCGATTCTCCAAGCGAGGCCTTTAATTCACGAACCCGGGAAATAATGCCCGAGTCCATAAGAGTGCTGAAATCCTGAAAACGGCTGGTCTGTTCGAGGAGCGGCGTAAACTCGCGCAATCGCTGGACATGCTCTTCGGGAAGCTCCGGGGCGTCGGACTCGGACAGGATCTCGAGCAACGCGATCTCAAACGGCGAAAGCGGGATGGATCCGTCCAACCCGTAGCCGCGCTGCTCCCACTGTCCCGCCACGCGAGGATGACGATAGAGAAAGGTGGCGACAAGGTCAGTCTTGTCGCGGTTAGCGGCAGAGTCGTCACGATGGCTCGCAAAATATCGTAAGAGCCCCTCGGCAACTTCGGCATCCAGATCAGGCTTCATTCCCACTCTTAACATGGCGGGAGTGACTGCCATATCGAGGAGCTGGACCCAGAGGTTCATCTTCTGGAGAGTGGGGCGCACATCGCCCGCATGGCCGATGACGTCAGGGGCAAGTTCGGCCGGAGCTGGAAGCTCGCCGCCGAGTTGTTCACTCAGTATCCGCTGGTAAAAGGCCTGCACGGTAGCGAGCAGAGCCAATTCCCATCTGAGATCCTCAGCCAAAGTTAGCTCCCGTGAAATCGGTAACAGACGTGTCAAAAAATGGGTTCTCCTAAGTAAAACCCAACGGGAATCGAAGCGCAATTGGTTACCCGGTTACCGAGGTGATGGAACCTTCATCGGCGGCGAATGTGGGGTACGGGGCGGCCGGGGCTACCTCAAATCGAATTCATTGAAAGACCACAGTGCGATTGCCGTAAAGCAGAACGCGGTTCTCAACGTGCCAGCGCACAGCGCGCGAAAGCACGACTTTTTCGATATCACGGCCTTTCTGGATCAGGTCGTCCACGGTGTCGCGATGGTTGATACGGACAACATTTTGCTCAATGATGGGGCCGTCATCGAGTACTTCAGTAACGTAGTGAGCGGTGGCGCCAATCAGTTTTACCCCACGTTGAAATGCCTGGTGGTAGGGTTTGGAGCCGACGAATGCGGGCAGGAAAGAATGGTGAATATTGATGAGATTCTGCGTGCCGACAGTGGCGATGAACTCGCTCGAGAGTACCTGCATGTAGCGCGCCAGCACGACCAGGCTGCAGTTGTGATCGCGGACGAGGGCGAGTTGCTTCTGCTCGACTTCGCGTTTGTTTTCCTTTGTAACCGGAAACACAAGATATGGAACCTTATAAAAGTCGGCAATGCGCTGATTGTCAGGATGATTGGAAATGATCAGCGGAATCTCGCATGGCAGTTCGCCGCTCTGGTGGCGATAGAGAAGATCCTGCAGACAATGGTCGTACTTGGAGACGAAGATGGCGATGCGAGGGCGGTCGGAAGAAAGTGCGAGGCGCCATTGCATGTGGAAATCGCGCGCGAGCGAGGAAAAGCGTTCGTCGAACTCGGAGAGAGGGAATTGGAAATCGGTCACGTCGAACTGGACGCGTGTGAGGAACAGGTTCGATTCCTCATCGCCATGCTCGTCGTTGGAGAGAATGTTGCCGTTATTGCGGAAGATGAAATCCGCAATCGAGGCGACTACACCCTTTCGATCGGGACAGGAGACGAGAAGGATGGCCGAGTTGTGTGTTGGAGACATGCAAGCCCGCTATTTCTTTAGCGCTTTGATGATTTCTCTCGCGGCGTTCGCACCAGAGCCGCCCGTCAATCCCGTTCCTGGGTGAGTTCCATTTCCGCATAAAAACAAGCCGTCGATGGGCGTCTTGTAGCGGGCCCAGTCGAGCAAGGGGCGCATGGTAAAGAACTGATCGAGGGCGAGTTCTCCGTGGAAAATCTGGCCGCCTGTGAGGCCATAAGTTTGTTCGAGATCCCTGGGCGTGATGATCTGGTGGCACAAAATGGAATGCGGGAGAGCGGGCGCGTACTGCGCGATGGTTCTTACAACCGTCTCGCCAAGCGCTTTTCGTTGCGTTTCCCAATCGCTATTCTTCAACGAGTAAGGCGCATATTGCATGTAGATGGACATCACATGCTGGCCGGCTGGAGCGAGCGATGGATCGGAGAGCGACGGGAGGGTCATTTCAATGTATGGCTGGCGCGAGAAATTGCCGTACTTCGATTCGTCAAAAGCGCGCTCAAGATAGTCAATCTCCGGACTGATCTGAATGCGGCTCTTTAGAAACTGGCCATCGCTCTTGGTTTTGAGAGCTGTGAATTCCGGGAGGGCCGAGAGCGCGAGATTAATTTTGGCGACCGTTCCCACAGAACGGTAGTTCTTGATCTTCTGAACAAAATCAGGCGAGAGATGCGCGGGATCAACCAGGCGCATGAGGGTGCTCTTGGGATCGGCATTCGAAACGACAGCGCGTGCCGATATTTCTTCACCGGAGACGAGCACGACCCCGGTGGCAACGCCATCCTTTACCCGAATTTCAGTGATCGCCGCATCGGTGCGAATTTCGGCACCAGCCTGCCGTGCAGCGGCAGCCATGGCAGCCGTGATCGCGCCCGCACCTCCGGCAGGGAATTGAACAGTACCGGCGGGAGAGGGATCGGCAGCGGCGCGAAGCAGAAGTACAAGAGCGGTACCTGCAGACCAAGGACCCAGAAATGTGCCGAAGATTCCGCGCGCGGCGATGGAGGCGCGCAAAGGCTCGGTATCGAAGAACTCGGCAACCAGATCTGCGATCGCCATCGGTCCCCAGCGCAGAACGCGATACAAATCCTTTTTCCCAAGATTGCGGATGGAGCGACCGGTCTTGAGCATGCCCCAGAGATCGCCGCTCGAAGGGTTGTCAATATTCGGCGGTGTGAGCGTGAGGGCTTCGCCGATTACCTTACCGATTTTGCCGAGAGCGGCACCGAATTCCGAGTATGCGGCCGCGTCTTTCTGGGACCACTGCGCGATCTCGTGCGCGGCTTTTTTCGCGTCCGAGTAAAGAACAAGTGAACGGCCGTCGGGCAACAGAGATACGGTGCTGATGTCTGGCACGGTCAGCTTTAGACCGTGACGTTCGAGTTGCATGTCGCGAACGACATCGGCGCGCAGCGGGCCAGTGTTGTGGGAGAGCGTGGAGCAGCGGAAGCCAGGATGGAATTCTTCGGTGATGGCCGAGCCGCCCACTTGGGACCGACGTTCCAACACCAGGGGCTTGAACCCGGCCTTCGCGAGATAGAAGGCGGTGACCAGGCCGTTGTGTCCGGCACCTACGATGATTACATCGCGTGTTTCGGCCATTGGGCGTTCTCCGGACATCAGGCCACCTTCCCATCTTTCAAAATTTCGAGCGCGGCCAACCGGCCGGGAGCGCCCATGATGCCCCCACCAGGATGCGTGGCTGATCCGCACATATAGAGATTTTTGATCGGCGATCGGAATTGCGCCCAGCCTGCGACCGGGCGCAAGAAAAACAATTGCTCGAGCGAAAGTTCACCCTGGAAAATGTTGCCCTCACTCAATCCCCATTCGCGCTCGAGATCAAGAGGCGTGACCACTTGGCGATGCAGGATGATGTCTTTTATGTTCGGCGCATATTGGGCGATCGTGTTGACGACATTGTCTCCAAACTTTTCTTTTTCCGTATCCCAATCGAGGCCGGGCGCCAGCTTGTAGGGCGCGTACTGAACAAAACACGAGAGGATATGCTTCCCCGGTGGCGCGAGCGAGGTATCGGTGAGGGTCGGGATCACCATGTCGATATAGGGGTGGGACGACCAGTGTCCGTATTTTGCTTCGTCGTAGGCTTTTTCCATGTATTCGACGCTGGGCGAGATCGACATCGCGCCGCGCAGGTGCGCGCCGACTCCGGGCAGGCTTTTGAAATTCGGCAGACCGTCGAGCGCCATGTTGACTTTGCCGGACGAGCCGCGGAATTTATAGCGCTTCACGCCTTCCATAAATTCTTGCGGCAAATGGCTGGGTTCAATCATCTTGGTGAACGTGAGCCGCGGATCGACGCTGGAGGAAATCACGTCAGCGTAAATTTCATCGCCGTTATTAAGAGCGACGCCATAGGCGCGTCCGTTCTTGACCATGATTTGCGCGATCGGGGCCTCGGTGCGAATCTCAACTCCTGCTTCGCGCGCCGCGTCTGCAATGGCGTTTGAAATTGCCCCCGTGCCGCCACGCGCGAAGCCCCAGGCGCGGAATGCACCGTCAATCTCTCCCATGTAGTGATGAAGTAAAACGTAGGCGGTACCGGGCGAGCGGACACCCAGGAACGTGCCAATAATGCCCGATGCCGACATGGTTGCTTTGAGGACGTCAGTCTCAAACCACTGATCGAGGAAGTCGATGGCACTCATGGTCATCAACTGAACCTGGTTGTACTTGTCTTCGCTCGACATGCCCTGAAACCGGCGGCCGATGAAGAGGAGTTTCATCAATTCTCTTGGGTTCAGGGTCGAAGGATCGGGAGGGATCATGCTCAAGATCGGCTTTACGAAGCGGCACATGGCCTGCATGGCCTTGCCGAATTCGTCGTAGGCTTCGGCGTCGATACGCGAGTGGCGGGCGATTTCGCGATGCGTCTTGCCGTGATCGTTCACGCGCCACAGGTAATCGTCGTTGGGCATGGGCGTGAAGGTACCATCGAGGGGCAGGATCTCGAGACCGTGGCGCGGCAGATCGAGGTCGCGAATAATTTCCGGGCGCAAGAGCGAGACCACGTAGGAGCAGACGGAAAACTTGAAGCCAGGGAAGACTTCCTCGGTGCAGGCCGCACCGCCGAGGACGTGGCGACGCTCAAGCACCAGCACTTTCTTGCCCGCTTTGGCCAGATAAGCGGCATTGGTGAGGCCGTTGTGGCCTCCGCCGACAACAATTACGTCGTACTTTTTTCCATTTGGAACAGATGCCATAAGTTGTCCATATTGAAAGGAAAGCCCAGCAGAAAGTGACTCGTCATTTTATCGAGAAAACGCCATTTTGTCGCGCACTTACGCGTAATTGATGACTCTTGGTCAAATCAATTCGCCGCTTGCTGCCCGGCGCCGCAACTGCATATAATCCGGCATTCGGGATTCTAGATTTCCCCGTGTGTCTCTGTGTTCTCCGTGGTCTTCGCTTTTCTTTTGAATCACGGAGGACATAGGGAAACAGGGAGGAAATCGACAGCGAGGCCGTCTTGCCTATTGGAACCGCATTTCACGAGAGAACGTTTGCTCTCTGCCACAGCCTGAACTATCGCGAGTGGTCGGGCTACTACACCGTCAGTGTGTACGAGGTGCACCACGAGCACGAGTACAACGCGATCCGCAATGCGTGTGCGCTGATTGATATCTCGCCGCTCTATAAGTATCTGATCACCGGCAAGGACGCGACCAAGCTGGTGAATCGGGTCATCACGCGTGACATCGGCAAGGTTGCGGTCGGCCAGGTCATCTATGCCTGTTGGTGCGATGAAGAGGGCAAAGTCATCGACGACGGAACGATCACCCGCCTGGAAGAAAACAAATATCGTTGGACAGCGGCCGATCCAAGCCTGCGCTGGTTCCGGCAGAACGGCCTGAATATGGACGTTCAGATTGAGGACATCTCGGAGCAGACGGCTGCGCTGGCGCTCCAGGGGCCGGCTTCCGCGCGCCTACTGAAGAATGTCGCCGAAGCTGACATTACGAGCCTGAAATATTTCCGCAAGACTAGCGGCAAAATTGCCGGCGTCCCGGTTGATATCTCGCGCACCGGGTATACGGGCGATCTGGGCTACGAAATCTGGATTCCCTGGAATGATGCGGTACGAGTCTGGGACGCGTTGATGGACAAGGGGAAGCAGTTCGACATTCACGCGGCAGGAATGCTGGCGCTCGACGTCGCGCGCGTCGAGGCCGGTCTGTTGTTGATTGAAGTGGATTATACGAGCTCGAAGAAAGCGCTGATTCCGT
>Ga0187887_10001244_pt1 | contig 22180 bp, 18 predicted proteins | sample June2016WEW_7_10_FD_132977 | JGI IMG/M metagenome (GOLD analysis project Ga0187887, IMG submission 132977) | Peatland microbial communities from SPRUCE experiment site at the Marcell Experimental Forest, Minnesota, USA - June2016WEW_7_10 | ecosystem: Environmental > Terrestrial > Soil >... | reverse complement strand
TGTTGACGGCCTTAGCTTGCCGAATCCAATTCCATCATCGCAAACCTGTCAAGTGGAGCCCGGTTTCTGGCGCCAGAGAGGTTCCCGAAGGGACCGCCAGTGCTCTTGCCGACACAGGCGAGCAAAGCTCGCCTTCTACGGGTCCTGGAGGACCCGTGCAGGACTGAAGTCCTGCCCCACGGACCTTACACCTTCTCCGGCACTACATACGGTGCGCGATAATTCCGCGTCAACATCTTATCAGCCTCGTCGTCGCCCACGAATCGCTCCGTCGCCGGATCGAACTGCAGTTGCCGCCCGAGCCGGTATGAGATATTTCCCAAATGCGCCAGCGACGACGCCAGATGCGCCGTCTCCACTGGCCCGTCCAGGTCGCTCTGCTTGCGGCTCTCCACGGCTTTGATGAAGTTGGCGTAGTGGTCGCCGCCCGCCTTGCGCTTCGGACCCGGCTCGCGCTTCTCGCCCAGAAACACCTCGTAAGAATCGTAGCCATTGATCGCCAGATAGCCTTCCGACCCATAGAAAATGTTACCCACGCCGACGCCGCCCTCCGTGTTCGTACACCACGGACGCACTTCAAACTGGATGATCTTTTTCTGTTCGGGGTAGTGATACACGGAGGTCAGTGTTTCGGGCGTCTCCTTATCGTCGTCCCACAGAAACTTGCCTCCCATGGAAGTGACTCGCGTGGGCAGCCCGACTCCCAAGCCCCACATGCACATGTCCGTTTCGTGTATGCCCTGATTGCCCACGTCGCCGTTGCCGTAATCCCAGTGCCAGTGCCAGTTGTAATGCACCAGCGCGCGCGTGAAGGGGCGCTCCTGCACGGGACCTTGCCAGATATCCCAATTCAAATAGTCGGGCGCAGCCTCGTTGCCCTTGTGGCCCACCGATGGACGCCATCGGAACACCAGGCCGCGCGCCATATAGACGTTGCCGATCACGCCCTTGTTCATCAACTGCACGGCTTCCTTGATCGCCTCCGAGCTGCGCAGTTGCACTCCGTGCTGCACGATGCGGTTGTATTTGTGCGCCGCCTCGATCATCCGGCGGCCTTCGTAGATGTTATGCGCGCCGGGCTTTTCGACATACACGTCCTTGCCCGCCTGGCAGGCCCAGATCGCGGCCAGCGCGTGCCAGTGGTTGGGAGTCGCGATACTGACCGCGTCGATTTCCTTGTTGTCGAAGACCTTGCGCAAATCCTGCTCGGTTTGCACTTTGCGGTGATACTTGGTCTCGAACTGTTCCGCGCGCTCGGTCAACAGGTTGCGGTCGGGATCGCACAGCATCACCACTTCGGCGTTGGGCAGCGCGTTGAATCCGTAGATATGATCCCTGCCGCGGCCATTGATACCCAGCACGGCCACCCGTATGCGGCGGTTGGCGGAGGCTTTGCCCGCCATCAGTGAAACGGCTCCCGCCGCGCCCAACACAAAACTTCTTCGGCTATTCATAAAGGAACCTCTGTGGGGAATTCTAGCACCGCGACTACCTTACCAATTTCTCGGCCAGGTCTTCCGCGATATCGGCCTTCACCCGGACCACCCCGCCCTCTTGCTTCACCTGGATTCCATCCAAGGCGCGCTGGAGGTCCGGTTGTTTGCGTGGCACGCCCATGCGCGCCAGGGCCGCCAACCCGCGCAACGAGTCCGCCAGGTTTCTGGCGTCCGCCTCCGTGCGGCAATCTCCGGTGACTGCGGCGTGGGCTCCGCTGCGCAAATCGACGGTAAGGCTGGCGCCTTCCACCGAGCGCAGCATACGGTCCAAGTTGCTCAAATTTCCCATCTCGCGGAGTTGGCCGGGCGTTGCTCCTCTCCACCCCTCGACCACGGCCCAGATCTGCGTATCGGCGGGCAGCGCTTGGGCGCGCGCCATCAAATCGTGCGGGGCGCCATGGCCGCCGCTCTTATATTGATCGATGGCCGCGCGCACGGCCGCGGTTGGGCCGCCCAGCGCGATGCTCTTGTCGATGAACGCGATGGCATCGCTACCGAATTTCGTATAGAGCGTGCAGCCCTTGTAATCGCTCGCATTCAGACTGCCGGCGGGCATTGCCGTAAAGGTGCCATGCGCGACCGCCAGCACATTCTTGCCGTCGCTGGCCACCAGCAGATCGCGTATATCCCGGCTCGGATCGAAGCCCGATTCCGTACGAAACTGGTCGAAGCGCGGCAGCCGGTTTCCCTCCGCCAACTTGTGATATATCGGCGCTGCGCGGATCTGATCCATGCGCAAGCCCGCTAACGCCACCGTATCCGGCGGAATGAAGGCAGCCAGGGCTGGGTCGACGGGGCCGTGACGGGTCAGGCCGCCGCATCCGGAAAGCAGCGCCGCAAGTGCCAAGTGGGGCAGGCGTCTACGCCTGCGGCGGGTCTCCAGACCCGTCCCCCGCGAAGAGCGGGTCCTGGAGGACCCGCGCAGACCTGGAGGTCCGCCCCACAAGGAGTTCATACATGCCTCACTGTCATTATGCCAGTGGAACTGCGCGATAATCTGACTTAATGGTACCGGTCGCCGCCGCGCCTTATCGACTCAAGGACAGCCCGTACAGCAGTCACAGCCTGCTGCTGGCTAGTTTGCCGCCCTCGGGCGACGGCCGCCGCGTGCTTGACGTAGGCTGCGCCGGCGGCTATCTGGGCGCGATCCTCGCCAGCCGCGGCTATCGCGTGACCGGCATCGATTCGCCCGGGGCCGCGCGCGCCGGCTTCCCGGACTCCATCGACCTGCTGGAAGCCGATCTGGATCTGGGGCTGCCGCATTTAACCGGGCGTTTCGATTACGCGATCTGCGCGGACGTGCTGGAGCACCTGCGCCGTCCCGCGTTGCTGTTGCGCGATTTGCGCGCGGTGCTCGCCCCCGGCGGACGGCTGGCCTGCTCCCTTCCCAACAGTGGCCACGCTTACTTCCGCTGGAAGGTTCTCACAGGCCACTTTCCGGCCGAAGACCGCGGGCTGTTCGACCGCACGCATCTGCATTTCTATACCTGGCGCGGCTGGCTCGATCTGTTCCAGGCCGCCGGATTCCGCATCGAAACTCTGCGGTGCTCGGGCGTGCCCATCGGTCTGGCGCTGCCAAAATGGGAAGGCTCGGCCCTGGTACGATCGCTCGAGCGAATGTCGTACGAAGCGGCGCGCCGGTGGAAGAACATGTTCGCTTATCAATTCATCGTCACCGCCGCGCCGGAAATCGAATCATGACGGATAAGCCCAAAGTCGTAGTGGTCATGCCGGCTTACAATGCGGCCAAGACTCTGCACATGACCTATCAGGACCTGCCGCACGAGCTTGTGGACCTGGTCATCCTGGTGGACGACGGCAGCTCCGACGAAACCGCCCAAATCGCGCGCGACATGGGTCTGGAACTGTTCGTCCACAATCGCAACTACGGATACGGGGCCAATCAGAAGACGTGCTACAGAGAGGCGCTCAAGGCGGGCGCGGATATCGTGGTGATGGTGCACCCGGATTATCAGTACGATCCCACCTTACTGCCCGAGATTGTCCGGCCCATCCAGGAAGGCCGCGCCGACGCTGTCCTGGGATCGCGCCTGATGGGCACCAATCCCATCAAGCAAGGCATGCCCTGGTGGAAATACGTTTCCAATCGCTTTCTCACCTGGGCCGAGAATGTCACTTTCGGCTTGAACCTTTCCGAGTATCATACCGGCTACCGCGCGTTTCGCAGAGAGGTGCTGGAATCGGTGAACCTGGAAACCAACTCCGACAAGTTCATCTTCGACCAGGAGATTATGGCGCAGATGGTGGCGCTGGGCATGCGCATCACCGAGGTGCCGGTGCCCACCCGCTACTTCGCGCAGGCCTCGTCGGCATCGTTTTTCCAAAGCACCATCTACGGCTTCTCCATCCTGGTGCTGCTGGGAAAGTATCTGATGTACCGCTGGGGATGGGGTTACCATCGCCAGTTCGATAGCTTGCAACGCCGCTATCAATCCGGCGCCCAGCCGGCTGGGCGGAAGAGTTAGCGGTGCGGCGCGCCAAACTTCCGCTGGATTTACTGCTGATCTTTCTCTTTACCGCGGCGCTGATCAAACCGCTGTTCCAGGCGAAGTATCTGGACCGTTGGGATTCCATCGAAAGCACCTTCATCGCGGATGGCCGTTTTCTGAACGAACATCTGCCGCACCCGCAGTGGGATCCGCTCTGGTATTGCGGCACGCGTTACGACTATCTCTATCCACCCGTTTTGCGCTATGGCACCGCCTTGCTATCGCTCGTCTTCATTCCGGTTAAGGCCTATCACTTTTATACGGCTCTGCTGTATTCGATCGGAATCGCGGGAGTGTATTTTCTGATGTGGGTGATAAGCCGGTCGCGCGGCGCGGCATGGCTGGCGGCGGCGGCTTCGGCGCTGGTGTCGCCTGCGTTTCTGGTGATTCCACACCCATGGAGGTCGTTGTATCTGACGCCGTGGCGCTTATGGATACTGGCGCGCTATGGCGAGGGGCCACACGTCTCGTCGCTGGCGCTGTTGCCGTTCGCGCTAGCCTTTGCCTGGCTGGCATTGGAGAAGCGCCGCCCCGCATGCCTGGCTGCGGCCGGGATCTGCTCCGCGCTGGTAGCGCTCACCAATTTCTACGGTGCGACGGCGCTGGCGATCCTTTATCCCATCGTGGCCTGGAGCCTTTGGGTCACACACCGCGACCATCGGCTGTGGCTGCGCGCCGTCGCGATTCCAGCGTTGGCGTATGGGCTCTCGGCATTCTGGCTGACGCCCTCCTACTTGCAGATCACCCTGCGGAATCTGCAATTTGTATCGCCTTCGGGCAATACCTGGTCGGTGGTGTTGCTTGCCGCCGTAGCCGCGGTCTTCGCGTGGCTTTCGCTCGCTGCCGGATCTCGAAAGCCGGACCGCGCCTACCCGGTCTTCCTCTGCGGGAGCCTGCTGTTTCTGGGATTAAACGTTTTGGGCTACTTCTATTTCAATTTTCGCGTCATGGGACAGCCGCACCGCCTGATTTCGGAACTCGACTTGGTGCTGACTTTGGCGGGCGTCGAGTTGCTGCGGCGATTGTGGAACTGGCCCTTGACCTTACCCTCGCGGCTGCGAATAGCGCGTGCACTGGCGGCAATGATCGTGTTATTCGCGTTGTGGGAGGCGCGGCATTACGTCCGGCATGCGTGGGAGTTGTATCCGCCCGAAAGGGATTACCGGCAGCGCGTTGAGTACCGTATGTCCGAGTGGATGGCCGGCCATCTCCCGGCAGCGCGCACATTTGTGTCCGGGTCCGTGCGTTTTTGGTGGGATACCTGGCATGACCTGGCCCAAGTGGGCGGTGGATCCGACCAGGGCGTGCTGAATACCAAAGTGTTCCCGGCGAATTGGGAAATCCTGCTGGGACCTGATCCGGAATTGGCGGTGCGTTGGCTGACCGCTCTGGGCGCGGATGCGGTGATCGTCTCAGACGAGCGCTCGCAGGAGACCTACCACGACTTCAAGTTCCCGGATAAGTTCGCGGGCGTGCTCCCGGCATTGTACGACGATGGTCGGGGCAACACGATCTATGGGGTTCCCCGGCGTTATCCGTCGCAGGCGCGCGTGGTGGATCGCGCGGGGTTCGACACCCTGCAACCGCTGCGGCAATCGAATCTCGACCTGCTGCGGGCATATACCGCGGCGATCGAAGAGGGACCCGATTCACCCGCCACCACCGCCTGGCATGGAAGCGACGAACTGCGCGTGCATGCCCGCGTAGCGCAAGGGCAATCCATCCTGGTGCAGGTGACGTACGATCCGGCCTGGCATGCCTACGCCGAGGGACAAGCGCTACCGGTACACAGAGATCGAGGAGCGGACTTCAGCGTCATCGACGCGCCGCCTGGAGAATACGACATCGCGTTCGTCTTCGAGACGCCCCTGGAGAACCGCATCGGCTGGGTGCTCACGTGCCTGTCCCTCGCGCTGTGTCTCTTCTTCGCCAAAGTCCCATAAGTATCCAAATCACACCCGCGGCGAAAGCCAGCCGCTGGATCGCGCGCGTCCACCGGCCTTCGGCGCCGCCATCGTAAGTCAGTTGGACCGTGCATAACCCGCTGCATCGCGGGTCGATCGCCATTTGCCCCAGCTTATCGCCGAGGACGGGCACGGGCCGGCCGTCCACCGAGGCGTTCCAGCCTTTATCCCAACTGATCTGTACGCTCAGGATCTGATCCGGGCGCAGATTCGCCGTGACGCTCGCGGCGCTGGGCGCGCGCCAGCGAAACTGCGCCGGCGGATACGCGGGACTTTCAAGCGCGGCGAGATAAGGCTGCATGACGATGGAGTCGTACGCCACGGGCGGCAGTTGCACCAGGTCGCCGGCCAGCATCACGTGGGCGAGAGAGCGCGTACGCCGCGGGACATCGTAAATCGCGTCGCCGCCATCCCGCCAGAGTTCAGTCATGCCGGCGAACTTCTCGGGATGCGCGATGGGATGGAAGAACTCCGCGCTGTCTTTGCCGCCCGCGATCACAGCGTCGACACCGAATGCGCGCATCAGGTCGATCGTAAGTTGCTGCCGCTCACCCGCCATAATCTGAAAGATAATGTGGGTCAGCAGCGGGTTCGTAATACCGTTGTCGAAACCGCCCCCGATCTGCGGCGATCCGCTGAACGCGTTGAGCCAGAAACCGATGCTTCCGGCGGCGAAGACGCGTGCGCCGGGCAGGTTCCGGTTCAGCCATTGCGCAGATTTGTACTCGATGGTGCGCCGGATGTCGATGGGCTGTTCCAAGGCGCGTGCAGCGCGGCGCTCCCGCTTGACCATGGGCACGCAGGCAACCACGGCGGCCAGGGCCAAGGCCATCGCCGCGCGGCGATTTAACCGCCGGAGCAGGGGCCAGATGGCGAACGCCGCCCCCAGCCAGATTGCCATATCCATCTCCAAGGTGTAACGCCCCGGTTGCGGCACCAGCGATAGATTGAACCAGTAACCGCCGAGCGCGGTGCATGCGGTGACCAGCAGGAACAACAGCGCGAACCGCATGTGGCGCGGCGCGTTCCACCGCGACATCAGCCACGCGGCCAGCACGAAGGCCAGCACGACGACGCCCGTCAACAGGCGATGTGCGCCGTTGAATTCATAATCGCGGGCCACGTGCGGCGCGTTGGCGCGGATCACCGCGATGGTGGCCGGGGAGAGCCACGGTATCGCCAGAGTGTAGGCATAAGTTCCCACCGCCGCCTCGCGCAGCCAGGCGGGAATCGGGTTTCGGCCGGACGGCAACCCGGCGGCCAGGTACGCGGTAATCGCCATGGCCAGCGCCATTCCACCCAGCCAGTTGCTCATGGGCACACTGGCGACGGCCAACGCAGCAACCACCCAATACAGCGGCTTGCGCTTCGCGAACGCGACGTGAAGCATCCCGATGGCCAGCGGCAGAAGACAGAGGGACGCGATGTGCGGACCTTCTCCGTAGGCCACCAGGTCCTGGAGGCGGCGCGCGCCGGACCAGCCGGCGGCATCCAAGCGAATCTCTTTCACCAACAGGCAACTGGGCGAAAAGATCGAGTAACCGGCGCCCACGGCAAACGCCCAGGCGCGATTTCCGCACAGCCGCCACGCCATCCAGAACAATGCGGACGGGCCGAGCGAGTAGAACAGCGCGGTCACGAAGTGGTACGCCAAGCCAGGCGAGACACCGGTTAGGGAGAGAACCAGCCCGCAGATCCAATGCAACAGCGGCGGGTAGGTGTCGGGGTAGGGAATGCCACCGTACCACAGCGGGAACCAACCCATGTCCTTCCAGTGTTGGGAGGCGTAGCGCGCGAGCCCTATATAGGCGGCCTCGATGGATCCCATCTGGCGCGTGTAATCGGTGTGAAACAGGCCCAGCGTGATGTAGGCGTTGAGCGCGAACAGGAGCGCGGCGCAGCCGAGGGTATTGGCGCACGCTCGCAGCCTCGGCGCTAGCATTCGATTACGTTCACCGCCAGCCCGCCCAGCGACGTTTCCTTGTAGTGCGAGCGCATATCCAGGCCGGTCTGGTACATCGTCCGGATCACCTGATCGAGCGTCACCTTGTGGCCACCTTCTTCCGACATCGCCATACGCGCGGCGTTCACCGCCTTCACCGCCCCAAACGCGTTGCGCTCGATGCAGGGAATCTGCACCAGGCCGCCGATGGGATCGCAGGTCATGCCGAGGTTGTGCTCCATGCCGATTTCGGCGGCGTGCTCGACCGCTTCGTTCGACCCATTCAATGCGGCCACCAACCCACCGGCGGCCATGGAGCAGGCTACGCCGACTTCGCCCTGGCATCCGACTTCCGCGCCGGAGATCGAGGCGTTTTCCTTGTACAGAATCCCGATGGCGCCCGCCGCCAGGAAATAGCGGAAGATTCCGTCTTCGCTGGGGGACGGAGCGAACTGCCGGTAGTAATGCGCCACGGCCGGGATCACGCCTGCCGCTCCGTTAGTGGGCGCGGTCACTACGCGGCCGCCGGCGGCGTTCTCCTCATTCACCGCGATGGCATACAGGTTGATCCAGTCGATGGTGCGCAACGGATCGTTGTCGGCCGCGGCCAGGAGTCTACGGTGCATTTCGGGTGCGCGCCGACGCACGTCCAGGCCACCCGGCAGCAGTCCGCCGGTGGTGAGCCCGCGCAGGGTGCACTCCTGCATCACGGTCCAGATGCGGACGATGCGCTCGCGAATCTCGGCCTCGCCGCGCAGCGCCTTCTCGTTCTCCAGCATCATGGCCCAAACCGGCAGACCCGAGTCGTCGCCTTGCGCCAGCATTTCCGCGGCGCTCGAAAAAGGATACGGCAATTTCACGGCATCGCTCGCGGCGGCAGGCGGCTGTCCTTCGCGCTCGATGAACCCCCCGCCTACGGAGTAGTAGACTTCCTGGCGAACGATCGCGCCCGCGTTGTCGAAAGCGGTAAACCGCATGCCGTTGGGGTGGCCCGGCAGCACGATGTCGCCGCGGAAGAGCAGGTCGCGGGTTTCGTCGAACGGGATGGCGGGGCCGCCGATGAGGGCGATGCGTTTGGCTTCGCGGACGCCGCGAACCAGACCGTCGATGCGGGCCGGATCGACTTGATCCGGCTCCTGTCCCAGGAGTCCCAGGATGACCGCGCGATCCGTGCCGTGTCCACGGCCGGTCAGTCCGAGGGATCCGTACAGTTCGATTTGGATTCTGGCGACGGGCGCGCGATCAGGGCCCGCGGCAAAGGCTCGGGCGGCGCGCATGGGTCCGACTGTGTGAGAACTGGAGGGTCCGATGCCGATTTTAAAAAGCTCGAAGACGCTGGTGTTCACGCGCCCCCCGAACGGGTGTTCGCACGAGTGCGAACACGGCACGTTAAGAACGTGCGCCACATATTGCCTCCACCAAGCCGTCGATTGTGAACACGGATGCCTCCACTGTCACGTCAATTCCCAAATCGCGGGCGGTGGCGGAGGTGATCGGACCAATGGAGGCAACCTTCACTCCAGCCAGCGCTCCGCCGAGCGTTTCCGCGCCGGCCATGGCGACGAAGTTCCTCACGGTGGAAGAACTGGTGAAGGTGATCCAGTCCGGCTTCTCCGGCAACTCTAGCCCGCCCGCCGGAGCCACCGTGCGATAGGCTTCCACCACGTCCACCCCCGCGCCGCGCCGCGCCAGCTCGACCGGCACCAGATCTCGGGCGACGGCGGCGCGCGGCAGCAGGATGCGCTGGCCCGCCAGATTATAAACGGCGAACGCGGCGAGCATGCCCTCGGCAACATAATCCTTGCCCATCACATCGACTTTCAGGTGCAGATCTTCGACGGCGGCCCGCGTGGCGGGACCAATGGCGCAGATGCGCGCGCGCAACGCCCGCAAGTCTACGGCCGACCGGTCCAGGCGTTCCATGAAGAAGCGCACGCCGTTGGCGCTGGTGAAGATCAGCCAGTCGTACGAGCCGAGGTTGGCAATGGCCTGGTCGAGCGGGTCGTAATCGAGCGCGGGCTGAATCTCGATGGTGGGCAGCTCGATCGCCTCCGCGCCCAGCGCGCGCAGCCTGGACGCGAGCGCTTCGGCCTGGCCGCGGGCGCGCGTCACCACGATGCGCTGCCCGAACAGCGGCAGGCTCTCGAACCAGTTGAGCTTGTCGCGCAGCCCCACGACTTCGCCGATGACAATTGTCGCAGGCGGTTTCAGGTCATGTTGGTGGATCAACCCGGGCAGCGTGGCCAACGTTCCCGCCAGCGTATGCTGGTCGGGACGCGTGCCCCAGCGCACCGCCATGGCGGGTGTTCCGGGGGCCCTGCCGTGGGCGATCAGCGCGCGTGCGATTTCGTCGAAGGCGAAGATGCCCATGAAGATCACCAACGTCTCCGTTAGGCCAACCTTGCTCCAATCGATGCCCGCGGCATCGTGGCCGGTCACGAAGGTCACGACTTTGGTATGCTCGCGGTGCGTGAGCGGCACGCCCGTGTACGCCGCGATACCCAGCGGCGACGTGACTCCCGGCACGATTTCGAAAACCACGCCCGCGGCGGCCAGCGCTTCGGCTTCTTCGCCGCCGCGGCCGAAGATGAACGGGTCGCCCCCCTTCAAGCGCACGACGTTCAAGCCGCGCCGCGCGCGGTCGATCATCATGGCGCAAATCTCCTCCTGGCTGAAGGCGTGCACGGATTTCTTCTTGCCCACGTAGATCCGCTCGGCCTGCGCGGGCGCCAGATCCAGCAGCGCGGGGTTGGCAAGATAGTCGTAGAGGACGGCATCGGCCAGTTCCAGCAGGCGGCGACCCTTCAAGGTGATGAGTTCGGGATCGCCCGGCCCGGCGCCTACCAGGTAGACCTTGCTCATCCGTAAACGCCCTCCAGAATGGTGTCCGCACCCGCGGCCAGCAACGCTTCCCCTAACTCGCGGCCGATGCGCTGGGCATCCGCGGCGGAGCCTTCCGAACGATCGCGCACAAGCTGTACGCCATCCGGCGAAACAACCGCGGCCTGCAGAGAGAGACGATCGCCGCTTACGGTGGCATAGGCCCCGATGGGGACTTGGCAGCCACCGCCTAGAGCGGCTAGGAGAGCGCGCTCCGCGGTGACCGCGTAGTGGGTCGGCGCATGATTGAGTTGCCGACAGGCCGCGAAACCCGGCTGGCCGGTTTCGATCGCCAGCGCGCCTTGCCCTACCGCCGGACAGACGATATCGGGCGATAGAATCTCCGCGATGCGATCCGCCCAACCCAGCCGTTTCAGACCGGCCGCCGCCAGCACGATGGCGTCATACTGACCCTCATCCAGCTTGCGCAGGCGCGTATCCAGATTGCCGCGCACCGGTTCGATGCGCAGATCGGGCCGCACCTTGCGCAACTGCGCCGCGCGCCGCAGCGAGCTGGTGCCCAGCCTGGCGCCCGCGGGCAGGTCCGCCAGCCGCTTGCCGACCAGGGCGTCGCGCGGATCTTCGCGCTCGGGAGTGGCCGCCAGCACCAGCCCCGCGGGCAACTCCGTGGGCAGATCCTTCAAGCTATGCACCGCCAGGTCCGCGCGGCCTGCGAGCAGGGCTGCTTCGATTTCCTTGGTGAACAGGCCCTTGCCGCCCACCTGCGCCAGTGGCACGTCGGTGATCTTGTCGCCGGTGGTCTTGATGATGTCGATGCGGCTCGGGTATCCTAAGGCAGCCAGTTGCCCCTGCACCCAATGTGCCTGCCACAAGGCGAGTTGAGAGCCTCTGGAGGCGATGATCAACATAGTCTTGTACGCACTTGCATCAGATCAGAACCACGAAGCCGAGCATGGCCATCAGTGCGAAGACCGCGAAAGGGGCGGCCTCTGGCTGTCCCTGCACCGATAGTTCCCAAACACCAGGTCCGGATGCGCGCGAGCTGGCCGCGCCGGCGAAATCGCGATGGCCGACGATGTCTTTCCAGAAATCGGCCTTGGAGATTACCCGAGCTCTTATAGCACCCGACGCCAATCCAAACTCGATTGTAAGACCCGTAGCGCCGGGATCCTTTGCGGCCGGTGTCAGGAACCCCAAGAATGCGCTATCGCGGTAATGGCAGATCGCCCACAGCGGGGCGGTGCGATCTACCTGTCTCCACTCCGGCAGATTGGGCGGCAGTGCACGCCGCTCCGGAGATGAACCGATCCGCGAGACCATTTCGCTGAAGAATTCGCGATGATTGCAAACCATCATCAGATCCGGCTTGACCAAAGAAACCAGGTACGTGTCCCTGTCCTGCCGATCGTTTTGCGATCCCTTGGAAATCCAAACGCGATACCCCATGATGGAGTCTTCGGGTGGTCTGCCTATGAGCGACTCCTTAACCGGCTCGCTAAAGGCGTACACGGCGCAGCCTTGATAAGGAATCATGCCCAACGCACCGGTTTGGGCATCGGGCGGGGGCTCGCGCTCGTCCTCCCCGAAGCGGCGGGCGGCCAACGCCGCCAGCCGAACGGTACGGCCGGTTAGCCCTTTTAGTACGTTGTCTTTTTCGGCCGCCCAGAGAAGTCCGAGCACATAACTCTGTGCCAGTTCCAGCGCGGGGTGGAACGCGGTGCGATCTTCGGCCATGATCGTGAACGGCTGCTGAGCGACCACAAGCGTTTCGGTATCGGACGGCAGCCACGTCAGTATCGAGTCGGTTAATTCAATTCCAGCAGCAGCCATTTGCTGATTGCGCGCGTCGCGAACCGACTCCTTCAGGGAGCGGCTGAGTTGCGCAGCGTTCGGCCAGTCCCCCGCCAAGATGGCGGCTTCGAGTTGATCGGCGAGCTTCATCAAATCGGCACGGGCGGGTGCTTGCGCGGTCAACGCCGAGACTGCCAGCATAAGTAAAATCGCGAGGCGCATCATCGATAATCCACGAAGCCGAGCATGGTCATCGCCACGTGTAATGGCCACGGGCCTCTTGTCTTAAGGTCCGAAATCAAGCGCCAAACTCCTGGTTCTGGGTGGTCAACATCGAATTCGCGTGCCAGAAGGTCGGGTCCCCCACCGCGCGGCGGCATCGGAGCCTCGGTCAAATAGCGGATTTCCAGTCTCTGCCGGACCGGATCGAACCGTACGGTGGCGCCTGTGGCGAAGCCCTCCAGCCGGGGAATCTGGGCTACATAAGGCGGCTGTTCCCGCGCTGGCTGGGGTTGAGCGGCGAGATGCCGCAGTCCCCAGAATGGAGCGCTACGATCGACCTGGCGCCACTCCGGCAAATCCGTGGGAAGGGCGTGAGAACGCTGCCCGCCGGCGATCTGCCGCAGGATCTGGGCCAACAGTTCGCGCCGATGTGCCACGATGAGGAGGTCCGGCCGCGCCAGCCCGATCCAATTCTCATCCTCGCGTTGCGCGGGTGCTACTCCCGGCTCAGTGATAAAGGACGAGAGAACCTTCGCGCTGGCATGCCACACCGGCTTCCCCTGAAGGGACTCATCAGGCTGCGGGAGTTCGACAGCATCGGCAAAGAAGTAGAAGTAAGCGACGTCTTGCACCGCTAGCGACGGAGGACCTCCAAACTCTCCCCGACGGATTTGTCCGGCCGCCGCAACGACCAGCCGGACTGTATGTCTGCCAAGGGCCCGGTATATGTTGCCTTCATTCAGCGCGATCAGGCGGTCCACACAAAACAACTGTATCGGCCGCTCGGACAGCAGTTCGGCGGAATCGTCCGGCTTGATGGGGAAAGGCGTCTGGTTCACCCAAAGACTCTCTGTGTCGTCAGGCAGCCAAGTGAGCACTTCCTGGACCCGCTGGTCTGCGTCGCGTATCAGCCAAGCGTTATACCTCTGTTGAACGGCGTCGTCCAGTCTATTCGCGAGCTCGGCTGCCACGGCGAGTGAATCGTTCCGGATCGCTGTGCGCAACTCCGGCATCAGCGGACTTAGGTTGGATTGACCAGGTGTCTGCGCTGCCACGCCAACGGAGAGCAACGTGAACCATAAGACTCGGCGCATAAGTGACCTACTGTCCGGTATTCTAACAGGCGTCGTGTGTCCCGGTTCGGAACCCCTCCCTCACTGCCGGGGCTCGGTAAGGTGAAACACCTTGCGAATCGCCGCGATCACCGGCGCGCCATCGGGCTGCCCCGCCTGCGCCCGCAGCTCCGAGATCGGCCCGTGCGCCACTTTGTTGATAATGCCGCGCGTCAGCATCTCCCACGCCTCTTCCTGCTCCCGCGTCACCGGACCAAACTTGCGCCGCACCTTGTCGATCTCCGCCAGGCGTATGCGCTCCAACTCCTCCTGCAGGCTGACGATCGTGGGCGTGATTTCCTGCACCTTGAGGCGGGCCATCATGCGCTCCACCTCCTGCTTCACGATATCCTCGGCGCGCTCCGCCTCCTTCAGGCGCTCGCGCAAATTGGCGTTCACCACTTCCTGCAGGTCGTCGATGTCGTATAGGAAGACGTTGTCCAGATCGTTGACGGACGGCTCGATGTTCCGCGGCACCGCAATATCGATCAGGAACATGGGCTTGTTGCGCCGCGCGCCGATCACCCGCTGCATCTCGTCCTTGTGCAGGATGTAGTGCGGCGCGCCGCTGGACGCGATCAGAATATCCACCTCCGGCAGCATGGCGACAAAGCGGTTGTACTCGACGGGCGTGCCTTGAAACAGCTTCGCCATCTCGATGGCGCGTTCGTGCGTGCGATTGGTGACGAAAACGTGCGTGGCGCCGGAGCGCCGCAGGTGCCGGGCAGCCAGTTCCGACATCTTACCCGCGCCCGCGATCATCACCGTGCGGTTGTTCAGCGAGCCGAAGATCTTGCGCGCCAGCTCCACCGCCGCATAGCTCACCGATACCGCCATCTGGCCGATGCCGGTTTCCGAGCGCACCCGCTTGGCCACGCTGAAGGCGCGCTCCAGCAGGCCCTCCAGCCATCCGCAGAGGGCCCCCTGCGTCTTGGCGATTCCGTAGGCGTTCTTAAGCTGACCCAGGATTTGCGGTTCGCCCACCACCATTGAATCCAGGCTGGAAGCCACGCGGAACAGATGATGGATGGCGTTCTGGCCCGCATGCCGGTAAAGGTACGGCTCGACCGAGGCGGCCGGCATCATACGCGATTCGCGCAGAAAGTCGTCGACCAGCGCCTGCGGGTCCAATGAATCGTCCGTGGTGACCGTGATTTCGACGCGGTTGCAGGTGGAGAGGATGCAAGCTTCCGAGACGCCCGCGCGCGACTTCAGCGACCGCAAGGCGTCGGGCAGAGAAGGCTCCGGGAACGCCAGGCATTCCCGCACCTCTACGGGCGCAGTCTTGTGGCTGACGCCTGTGACCAGCAGCTTCATGGTTTCAACAGCCAGCTTCCCAGCCGCGCATGCGCCACCCAGGTTACGGCCGATAGCCCCACCACCACGATCACCATGATGGCGGCCTTCCGGCCGCGCCATCCGGCTGTGACCCGCAGAAACACCATGGCCAGGTAGCATCCCCAGGTGATGAACGAAATGCCGATGGCCGGCTGGCTGATCCAAGCCGTCTTGTGCTCGATGAACGCCCAGGTGGTGGCGGCGATCACCGCCAGCGTCATCAGCACGAAGCCCACCGCCATCGACCGGGAGATCAATTCATCCAGCGTGCCCAGCGGCGGCAGGCGGTAATAAAGCTTGCGCGGCTTCTTGCGCTTGAGTTCGCGCTCCTGGAACAGGTAAAGCAGCGAGGCTCCGGCGGTGAACGCCAGCGCCGCGAAGCCCAGCAGGACCAGCGTGATGTGCACGTCCAGCCAGGCGTTGCGGATGACCGGGCTGGTCCAGGCGTCCACCGGGTTGCCCAGTGTCGAAACCAAGGTCATGACGAAGACCAGGGGGAAGATAAAGACGCTGAGGCTTTCGGTTTTATAACGCCAATACACGAACAGGAACAGCGCGGTGATGAGGAAGGCGCACATGGAGAGCGTTTCGTAGAAGTTGGCGATGGGGCAGTGATTCATCAGCAGCCCTTCTTCCACGATGGAGACGCCATGCAGGACCGCGCCGATGGAGAGCGCGGTCAGAGAAACCCGGAAAAGGTGCTCGCGTTTGCGGACCAGCGTGAGGATGGCGTGCAGCAGGCCGAGGGAGTACAGGGCCGCGGCCACGCGCAGCCAGATGACACTCATTTCAGCCATGGAGTGCGCCGTTCAAGGGGGTCGATTGAAATAATAGTATAGCGTGGGGCGGCGGGGGTTTCGCTGGATGGCGCGTACCTGAGAGGTTGTCCATTGTGGCAGGCCCTATAGGCCTGCTACTCAGTTCGGCGATAGCGTCGTGAACGGAGCGGATCGGGTCGCCCTGCGGCTTGGCCGCCCAGGTCTAACGTCCCCTGGTTCTGTGGTCCTGGCGCGCGGCTCATCAGGCGTAAGGACCTAGCTGCAAGGGTCTGCACTTGATCGAGGGTGGCCTGGAGCTCTTTGATCTGTCTTTCAAGGTCGGCTCTACGGCTGTCGGTCTCGCGGGAAGAGCTGGTCCCGTCGGTCGCAAGCCTTAGTTGACAGGCCGCCCCAGGAACGATCTCAACCGATACCACCCTGGGGAACATCCTTGGCAGCTCTCCAAAGACTTCGTTTCCCGCGAACGTCTTCGCCAGCCAGCAGTATTCCTCCCAGCATAGGTCGGACCCCCCGGAGCTCACGAAGACGGGGTCCCTGCAGCCCGCCCTGTGAAGGTATGATCGGAGGCGCGTTGTCAGATCTTCAACGACCGTCGATCGAGATCGGGCATTCAGAGTTCCTAAACGTGAACGGTCATACCACTTTGATCGCGCGTCGGTCACGGCAGCGATGGTGTCGGGCCGCATAGGCCAGCGCTGCCCGAATGTCGTCCGCAGCCAACCGCGGATAGGCGTCCAAGAGATCTTCGACCACCGCACCCTCCGCGAGCTTGCGGAGCAAGAGTTCGACGGGTATGCGCGTTCCGCGAATTACGGGCTTACCCTGCATGACGCCTGGATTGATCTCGATGCGATCAGTCACGGTTTGAACCCCGCTTCAATTGTACAACATCGATTCAGGCGGTCTCGGAGCGGTACACTTGAAGGCGATGGCAACGGTGATCGAGATAGGCAGCCTGATCGCCCCGACATTCGGGGCGGCCGCCCATGCATTGCCGGGACGGGCGTTTCAATTCGCCGCATCGCCCGGTGGCACCAGATGGGTCTTGTCGCCGAAGAGATCGTCCGCAAGTTTGGCCACCTCTCGCTGGCGCAGGTTCACGCGGCCCTAGCGTATTACCAGGCCAATCAGGGCGAGATCAACGCGGACCTGGAAGCCGAGGCGCGGGAGGCTGAGGCCCTGGAACGACAGGACCGACGCTGTCGGCAACGATAAGCACAGAAGCCAACGATAACCGACTATGACGAGAATCCAGCGTCCTGTCGCGCAAACCGAGCGGGGAAGAGGTCGCCTTCGGGACCCGGAAGGCAAGAGTAACCGCCTCAGCCCAGAAGATTTGGGCTTGCTCGCGAGGCGACTCGCGGCAGCGTCGATCCCGCTGGAGACGGCCCGGATCAAAGAGCGTCTCACTCGCGGCTTCTACGGAATCTGAAGGCCACGTCTTTCCTCAGCCCCCCGCGAACTCCGTCATACAATGTACCTATGCGTTTGCTTACAGCACTTCTAACGCTGGCGTGCGCCGCGGCCTGCCGGGCCGATACTCTCACGCTGCGCGATGGGCAGGTGGTTCAGGGAACCTATATGGGCGGCACCGCCCGCACGGTCAAGATGCAAGTGGACGACACCGTCAAGACCTACGACGTGACCGACATCGCCACGCTGCAATTCACTCCTCCAGCGCCCACCGCGTCCGCGAGGCCCAGTACGGCCGGCGCCAAAGTGCGGAAGGCGCCCGCTGCCGCGCCGGAGCGCATATGAAAACGGCGATCGCTCTGGTGTCATTGGCACTTCCTTTGGCCATGGGACTCTGCGCGCAAAAAATCCCCGTGGAAGGCCTGGCGGACAGCCCCGTGCGCGCGGTGATTTACGAAGATCTGCAATGCCCCGACTGCGCCGACTTCCGGCGCATGCTGGACGACAAGCTGCTGCCGCGATACGCCGGCAAAGTGGCGTTCGTGCATCGCGATTTCCCCTTGGCGAAACACGCCTGGGCCCGGCGCGCAGCCATCGCGGCGCGCTTCTTCGCCGACCGGAAACCGGAACTGGCCCTAGAATACCGGCGTTACGCCATGGCGAACCAGGGCGCCACCAACGACGCCAACTTCAACACACGGCTGGCGGAGTTCGCCAAGGCGCACGATATCGATCCGGACGCAGCCATCGCGGCGCTCTCCAATGGCCGATACGCGGAGCTGGTGGAGCAGGACTATCAGGACGGAGTGTCGCGCGGCGTGGTGCACACTCCCACGGTATTCGTGAACGGCAAGCCATTCGTCGAAACCTTCTCGTTCGAAGAGATTTCGAAGGGCATTGACGAAGCGCTGGCTCAATCCCACTAGCCCCAGCCCGCTAGCGCGGAATGTAAATTCGTCGCCCGGCCCTCCGCGGCGTCGCCGCCTTTCCCATATCATCGATGTATGATCCTTTCCGTGCACCATTCCAAACCACCGCGGGCCAAGTCGTGCCTCGCGCTTGCCGCCGGACTCGTCCTCGGACTCGTTTCCTTGCCGGCGGCCTTTGGTCAGACCCCGTGGACCAATTTTGCCAAGGAGGCGCAGCATAACGCGGCGTCCACCATCGCATCCCAGTCGTTGAACGGCATTCACTGGCAGACGCCCGTGGATCTGGACCCGCAATACTCCGGGAGTGAATTGCTGATTCATTACGGTACGCCTCTGATTACGGCTGCCAATACGGTCATCGTCCCGGTGAAAACGGAGGCGGACGGAGGCTTCCGCGTGGATGCGCGTAGCGCCGCCGACGGCACCCTGGAATGGAGTGCGCCGACAGACTACGTGCTGCCCCCGAAGCATGGGTGGACGCCTGAGTTCGGCCCAGCCCTCACGGCAGATCGGCTTTACTTTCCGGCCGCGGGAGGCACCATCCTTTATCGCGACCACCCCGACTCGGCTACCGGGACGGAGGGCCGCCTCGCCTTCTACGGGTTGTCGAACTACCAGGCAGATCCTTCCGGATTCGCCGACAGCGTGTATATCGACACGCCGCTCACCACCGATCCGAGCGGGAATATCTATTTTGGCTTCCTGGTAGTTGGCGCCAGCCCGTTATCCGGGCTGACCAGCGGGATCGCGCGCATCGGCGCCGACGGACAAGGGACTTGGATCCCGGTGACCACCGCTGCCTCGGACCTGACCATGACGGAAGTCGCCTACAACTGCGCTCCCGGCTTGAACTGGGACCGCACCACGCTTTATATCGCCGTAAGCAACCAAATCGGTGGTTATCTGGTAGCCCTGAACAGCACCACGCTGGCGCCCGTGGCGCGCGTACAACTCAAAGATCCGAAGTCGGGGAAGGACGCTTCGCTCAGCGACGACTCGTCGGCATCCCCAACCGCAGGGCCTGACGGAGATGTGTATTACGGAGTGCTCGAGAACCCACCTGGGGAAAACGGCGGCCGCGGCTGGATGTTGCATTTCAATGCCGCCCTTTCAGAGACGAAAACTCCCGGCGCTTTCGGCTGGGACGATACCGCCTCCGTGGTGCCGGCCTCGATGGTTACGTCATATACCGGCACGTCCAGCTATCTCCTGATGACGAAGTACAACAGCTACTACAACGAGGAGAACAGAATTGCCATCCTGGACCCGAATGCCACGGAGATCGACCCGGTTACCGGCGAAACCGTGATGAACGAAGTTCTCAGCATCTTGGGTCCTACCTCCAACCCCGATGGACGAGGCGTAAAGGAATGGTGCATCAACTCCGCGGCGGTGGACATCCCGGGCAAGTCCATGCTGGCGAATAACGAGGATGGCAAGATGTACCGCTGGGATCTGACCACGAATACGCTAAGCCAGACGGTGGTCCTCACGGAAGGCTTGGGAGAAGCCTATACGCCCACCGCCATCGGCATGGACGGCACGGCATACGCCATCAATAACGCGATTTTATTCGCCCTGGGGAATTAAGGGCAGCGCCCGGGGAAACGCGCATTCTACTGGTTGTCGAGCAGCCTCTGCTTCAGCCTGCCGATTTCCAGGCTGCAGAAGGTTGGCCGCCCGCCCTGCCGCGGATGCGCGCGCCCATCGTTGCCGAATTCCATGTATTGTTCGGAGGCGGCGGTGTAGGGGCGCCACCGCGGAAGTCCGCCGCCATTCGGATCGCCCGTCTTGGCGAAGTTGGTCCAATAGCTTTGCATGGCGGCGGCCAGCGCCTCGTCCTGCGTCGCGAAGGTCAGCCAGTTCCACACAGGATGGCGCAGCGCGCCGAATACGTACGGCAGTTCCAGGCTGTGAAAGGACCCCAGATCGCCTTCCCCCTTGCCGGGTATCGACCGGCGAAACCGATACACGAACGACGGGTGTCCGGCGGCGGCATTGAGCTCGGCCATGGCGGCGGCCGGACACGTCATCAGCGCATCGTTCAGCCATTCGTCCGCGGCGGCGGTGCGGCCCATGTGGGTGTCGACGACGTAAGCGGCCATGGCGACCGGCGCCATATTTCCGTAACTGATGCGCAGCGTCTTCCGGGGTCCTGGATCGGCGGCCGAGGGAGCCCCGGCTGCGCCGCGAAAGGCGCTGGCTTCGCGCCCGTTATTGCCGATCAACAGGCCGGCCGGTTGCTGACGCCCAGTGGCGAAAACCGCCTGCGGCGTACGTGGGAGGACCCAGCCATCCAGCACGAATTCGGGATTTGGTTCTTCCTTGGCGGCGTCCACCGCGGCTTTAAGTATGGCTTGCGCCGGCAGCGCGCGCAGGCGCTCGATGGTGGAACCGCCGGCAAGCTTGGCGACGCGCTCGCCGAACCGCTCGGCTCGCCGAAGAGTGTGGGCATAGGCAATGCCGGCCACCGGGCCGCTCTCCATGATGGCGCGCGCGAAAAGTCCGCCCGTGAGCGGAGAACACATCAGCATGCCGGCGTCGATGGAGCCTGCGGATTCGCCGAAGACCGTGACGCGCGCGGGATCGCCGCCAAACTTCGCGATGTTGTCGTGCACCCACCGCAAAGCGGCGATCTGATCCAGCAATCCGTAGTTGCCGGAAGACCGGTGCGGCGATTCGCGGGTCAGTTCGGGGTGGGCAAAGAAGCCCAGCGGACCGAGCCGGTAATTAATGGTCACCACCAGCACGCCATGCCGGGCCAGTTCCGCGCCATCGTAGCCCGTCTCGTTGCCGCTGCCGATCCGGTTGGAGCCGCCATGCATCCAGAACATCACCGCCCGCGGTTCCTGCACCGGCCATTCTGGCGTCCAGATGTTCAGATACAGGCAGTCTTCGGAAAGCTCCCAGCGGGGCGTGGCGAGGGTTTCGCCGTAGCGGCGCGCCAATGGCGCAAGGAAGGCGCCGGTGCCAATCGGATTCTGAACACAGGCGGCCGAGTATTGCGTGGCATCGCGCACGCCTAGCCAGGGCTTGACCGGTTGCGGCTCGCGCCACCGCAGCGCGCCCACTGGCGGTTCGGCAAACGGGATTGCCTTGAAGACGGCGCCCGGCGAGGCCAGGTAGCCGCGGATGGCGCCGCCCGTTACGTGGACGGTGGGGATGGGCTGGGCGAAGGCCGCGACGGCTACCAGAAATAGTATCAACGCAGGCGGCCTTCGAGGCCGCCGCAGGCTGCGAGCCTGCCCCACGTTAGCGCTCGACATGGCCGCCGAACTGATAGCGCATCGCCGAAAGCAGCTTATCGGCAAAATCCTCCTCGCCGCGAGAGCTGAAGCGCTGATACAGCGCGGCACTCAGCACCGGCGCGGGTGTGGACTCGTCGATGGCCGCGGTAATGGTCCAGCGGCCTTCGCCGGAATCGGAAACGCGCCCGGAGAAACCGCCCAAGTCGGACTGCTGGAACAGGGCGATGGCAGTCAGGTCGAGCAGCCACGAAGCCACTACGCTGCCGCGCCGCCACACCTCGGCGATGTCAGCCAGATTGAGGTCGAATCGATAGTTTTCGGGATTACGCATAGGGGCGGTTTCGGCGTCGGCGTCGCGGCTCTGCTTCCCGGCGTTAGCGTGCTTCAGAATGTTGAGTCCTTCGGCATAGGCAGCCATGATGCCGTATTCAATGCCGTTATGCACCATCTTCACGAAGTGACCCGCGCCGGACGGGCCGCAATACAGATAGCCTTCTTCGGCCGTGCCGCCGGCCCTCTCGCGCCCCGGCGTACGCGGCGCATCGCCCAGGCCGGGCGCCAGTGTCTTGAAAATCGGATCGAGGTGCCGCGCGAT
>Ga0187887_10001242_pt1 | contig 22192 bp, 17 predicted proteins | sample June2016WEW_7_10_FD_132977 | JGI IMG/M metagenome (GOLD analysis project Ga0187887, IMG submission 132977) | Peatland microbial communities from SPRUCE experiment site at the Marcell Experimental Forest, Minnesota, USA - June2016WEW_7_10 | ecosystem: Environmental > Terrestrial > Soil >... | reverse complement strand
CTCGTCCGCTGAGGTGACGACGATGCCCGAAACCGCATCCACCGGGGAGCGAGTGACCTCAACTCCCCGGTGAACAGAATCTCAAGATTCGACCTCGCTCGATCCCTTGATGTTGTGCTCGCGCCGCTCTTTTTGGGCGAGGAAATACGGTGAGTTCGGACGAAGGGCGCGAATGACGAAACCGAGTGCGAAGACGATCACGAGGATGATCACCGCCACCCACGACACGACGTGGGCCTGCGTCGTAAGACCGTAGAAGAACACCGCACCCATCAAGAGTCCACCGACCAAGGGGATGATGCCCAGGGCGAACAGCTTGCCCGCGCTGTGACGTAGGTGGTCGCGGTAGAACCAGACACTCGCGAGCGCGACGACGAAGTACATGAACAGACCGATCATGCCGTCCGCACTGATGATGTCGCCGATGGCGTGATTCGCCGATGAGTTCGCGAGGTACGGGATGAGCAGGATGGGCGGGATCGAGGCGAGGATGATCAGGCCCGCCCACGGTGTCTGGTGCTTCTTGTTGATCAGCCCGAAGACCTTGGGGATCAGCTTGTCGCGAGCGAGTGCGTAGAGCACGCGGCTGGGCTCGGTCATCTGGATCTGGCAGGTCCCGATCACCGCCACGAGCACCGCGAGCGGCAGGGCCCGGCCCCAGAAGCCCGGCACGAGCAACTGGCCCGCGTAGTTGAGCACGTTGGTGCCGTTCGCCAGGACGTTCTTCTGGCTCGAGACGCCCTCGAAGACCACGATCAAGAACGTGTACCAGAACGTGAGGAACAGGGTGCCCATCATCATGGCCCGACCAGGATTGATCTTGCGCTGGGTGGACTCTTCGCCGAGCACGGCGGTCGCCTCCCAACCGAGATAGAGGAACCCGCAAGGAACCGCCGCCTTGGCGAGGCCGGTGAAGCCACCAATACCGTGCACGGCCCCCGAGAACGCGAAGTCGTGGATCGACGGCAGCGTCGCGCCGCCCGCGTGGCTCGCCTCGTGGATCAGCGCCAGCACGACGAACGAGATCATGGCGCTGTACTCGATGAAGACGAAGATCCACTGCATCCGTACCGATGGCCTGATGCCGCGGATCGACAAGTACGCCAGCACCCCCATCACGGCAGTCGCCACGATCCAGGTCACCGGGTTGGAGAACGTATCGCCCGTGGGCGCCACGACGAACAAGAGGTACGCGCCGGCGAGGGTGATGTTGCCCACGTTGGCGAACGTGGAGACTGCCACGTTGAGTAGTCCCGTGCCCACGCCGACTGACGGGGTGACCGCCTCACCCACCCAGATATAGGGTGCGCCCGCGTGCGCCCGCCATCGATTCAGGCTGGCGTAACCCACCGAACAGAAGAACATCATCAAGCCGACGATCAAGACCGCGAGCGGCGCGATATGCCCCGCGAAGGCGACCAAGATCGCCAACGTGTAAGCCACGCTGCTCGAGGGGGCGACGTTCGCGACCGACACGACGAAATCGCCCCACAGACTTACCGAGTCTTCTTTGAGTCCTAATTCCTTTTCGACCTGCGAGTACTGAGTCACGAAGCCTCCCCCACGAAATTTGCCTAAGAGTAAGTCATCAGATGACTTTTGTCAAACAAATCGGAGGTGTTTTTTCACGTTTTACCTCGCCGAAACATTGAACGACCCGTGACACCGTCCGACCCGTCGAAACAGTCGCGATACTGGTTGACCAAAGTCATCTGATGACTTACGCTGGGCGCATGGCGAACGAGGGGCGGCCACAGTCCGCCGATCACGCCACGAGCCGAGGACTGGGGGTGCGTCATCGAGAACCGTAGCAGTCCCCGTGATGCTTCTGCTTCGTTCGGCACAGGACAACACGCGCGGCGTTCGAACTTCGTCCTCGGCGTCGACGTTGGCTCCCAGAGCATCAAAGCCGTATTGCTCGATCCCGACGGTTTGGCGTGCGCCAGCGGTTCGTTCGTACTCTCGATGTCCCACCCGCACGGCGGCTGGGCCGAACAGGATCCGCGTGACTGGGACGAGGGACTGCGCGTCGTGATTGCCCAGTGTCTCCAGTCCGCTGCCATTCCCGGTACCGAGGTGGCCGCGCTGTGTCTCGCCTGCCAAGTGGACGGCGTGGTGCCCCTGGCTCTCAACGGTGAGCCCCTCGGTCCGGGCATCATCTGGCTCGACCGTCGTGCTCACGATCAGGCGAACACCATGGTCCAGCGCGTCGGTGTCCAACGGCTGTTCGACATCACCGGTCTGGTTCCCGACGCGTCGCACGCGGGACCAAAGATCCTCTGGCTGCGCGACCACGAGGGCGAGACCTTCGAACACGCCGCGGCGTTCCCGCCCGCCGCGGGCTACCTGCTCTACAACCTGACCGGGCGCCTCGCGCTCGACCACGCCAACGCCTCATCGAGTTTGCTCTACGACGTGCGCGCGCGCCAGTGGTCCGAGGAACTTCTCGAGGCCTTCGACCTCGGCGCGCACCGACTCGGCGAGATACTTCGCGCCAGCGAGATAGCGGGCAACCTGACACCCGCCGCCGCGCAGCGACTCGGACTCTCGAGCGCCTGTGCGGTGCTGGTGGGAACCGGTGACGAGCACGCCGCGTCCATAGGCGCGGGCGCGCTCACCACGGGCATGATCACCGACGTCACCGGCACCGCCGAACCGGTCACCGTCGCCTCGTCGTCGGTCGTCTTTGACCATGAGCGCCTCGTCGAGACCCACGCACACGCGATTGATGACGCTTACCTGGTCGAGAACCCCGGTTTCGTCTCGGGCGGGAGCACCCTGTGGTTCGCGCGCAACGTGCTCAAGGTGAGCCAGAGCACCTTCTTCGAACTCGCCGACGAGGCCCCCGCGAGCGCCGACGGTGTGCTCTTTCTTCCCGCCCTGTCCGGCGCGATGACGCCCACCTGGAATGGCGGCATGCGCGGCGTGTTCGCGGGCCTCGCGATGCCCCACACGTCGTCGACGATGGCGCGCGCGGTCCTCGAAGGGTGCGCCTACGCGCTGCGTGACGTCACCGACCGCTTCGAATCACTCGGTCTCGGGCATCATGAGATACGCGTCGTGGGAGGGGGAGCGGCGAGCTCGACCTGGATGCAGATCAAGGCCGACGTGACCGGACGACCGGTTCGTCGAGTGCTCGCGCCCGAAGCGACCGCACTGGGCGCCGCGATGCTCGCGGGGGTCGCGGCGGGGGTCTTTCGCGACCTCGACGACGCGGTGGACCGCGCGGTCGAACTCGCGCCCGAACCTTTCGTGCCCGACGCACAGCGCCAGTCACTCTACGCCGAGTCCTACGCCCGCTACCGATCGCTCTACCGGGGCGTCGAGGGGGCGTTGACGTGAGGAGCCTGGACGACGTGTTCGTTGACGACCTGCACGAACTGCGCGAGCAGGTCCGACGCTCGAGCGACGCCTCGACGTTACGACCGATCGGACTGAAGGAAATTGTCCGCGGTCGTGGTGCTCTTCAATCGCTGTCGCGCGTGCTGGAACGAAACGGCGTCGAGGCGGCCGCCAGGATCTGCGTGCTCTCGGACTCGACACCCAAGTCCTACCTCGGGGGCGACGTGCTCGACGTGGTCCGGGGTCTGCTTGACGTGTTCTACGACGTCAGCGTCGTCAAGGTCGGACGCCAGCCCGATGAACTCGTGCACGCCGACGAGACAACCGTCGCGCGCTGCAGGAACGACGTCGCGCGTCTGGCGCCCAGCGCCCTCGTGAGCGTCGGCTCGGGCACCGTCGTTGACATCGCCAAGTACGTCGCACGTGAGTTCGATCTGGCCCACGTCGTAGTCCAGACGGCCGCCAGCGTGAACGGCTTCGCCGACGACCAGTCGGTGCTCTTGATCGACGGCGTGAAGCGTACGACACCGAGCCAGTGGCCGCGCGCGTTGGTGATCGATCCTTACGTCGTGGCCGATGCGCCGCTCGCCATGAACCTCTCGGGTCTGGGCGACCAGCTCTCGATGTTCAGTGCCGCGGCGGACTGGTACCTCGCGAATGCGGTCGGCTTTGACGCGAGTTTTTCCTCGACGCCGCTCGCCATGATGCGCCGCGAGGCCAACGCGCTATGGCCACACGTCCACGACCTCGGCCACGGCGTCCACCAGGCAGTCGACCTGCTCGCCTCGAGTCTCGCGGTCGGTGGCATCGCCATGGGCGTGGCGGGTCGCACCGCGCCTTCGTCGGGTACCGAACACGTAATCAGTCACCTTCTCGAGATGCGCGCGGGCGCCAGCCAAAGGACTAGCTCCTCGCACGGCGCCACCGTCGGGGTAACGAGCGTCGTCGCGGTGCTGCTCTGGCAGCGGATTCGTGACGCCTTGAACCAAGGCGGTTGCCGGGCGGACTCGTCGAATGTCGCGACGCGCGATCGGGTTCTGGCCGCCTTCGAGCGCCTCGACGACAACGGGGCGGCGGCCCAGGAGTGCTGGACCGCCTACCAGAAGAAGGCCAACTGGATCCACAGCCACCTCGAGGACATCAATCACGTGATCGAGCACTGGCCGGTCCACGACCCCGACGTCGACGAGCTGCTCATGTCGCCCTCCTTCGTCGCGGGCAACCTGACCCTCGCCGGTGCTCCCACGAGTTTTGACGACCTTGCGCCAGCGCCCGAGCCCGACGTCGTCACGTGGGCCCTGAAGAATTGTCACCTCATGCGTGACCGGTTCACGGTCGTCGACCTCGCCGACCTGATCGGTGCGTGGCACGACGACGACGTCGACCACCTGCTCGCCGATCTGAGACAGCTGGCGCACCCGTGAACGGTGAACCCATGACCACCCGTTCGTATGGCACTCTGGAGGAACGATGATCAACTTCATCTTCATGCTCACCCACGCCGACCGAACGCTTGAAAACGCGCTCGACTACGTCGACGATCTCGGCGACAGTGGGCTTCACTACATTGGCTTCAAAGACGTGGGTGCGACACCCGAGCGCCAGCGCGCCCTCGCCCGCGCGGCGCGCGACGCCGGTTTCGAGACGATGCTCGAAGTCGTGTCGACGACGCGAGAAGACGAGGTCAAGTCCGTACACGCCGCTCTCGCCGCCGGCGTCGACTGGATACTCGGCGGCACCCAACCCGACGCGGTGCTACCCCTGCTCGCGGGTGCGCCGGTCAAATATTGCCCGTTTCCTGGGCGGGTATTGGGCCATCCCAGCGTCCTCGAAGGGACGATCGAGGAGATCGCCGCCAGCGCGCGCGAGCTCACCTCGCGAGAAGGCGTCTACGGACTCGACCTGCTCGCCTATCGTCACGCCAGTGCCGACATCGAGCAACTCACGCGAGCGGTGGTCGACGCCTCGTCGGGACCGGTCATCGCCGCGGGGTCGGTCGTTCGCGACGACCAGATCAGAACGTTGTCCGAAGCGGGTGCCTGGGGTTTTACCATTGGCTCGGCCATCGTCGAGGGCCTCTTTCCCGGCGCTCCCGACGTGAAAGCCCAGGTGCGCCACGTCCTCGAAGTGGCGGTGACGACGTGAGTCGGGCCCGCGCGGTCAAGGGCAACCTCGTGGACCTCGTACGCCGAGGTCTGTTGAAGGATCTCTCGGCGGGCAAGCTCCGCGTCGGGACCAAGCTCGTCAACGAGGACGGTCTCGCCTCGCGCTTCGAGGTGAGCCGGTCAACGGTGCGCGAGGCCGTCGCCGCACTGGTCTCGGCCGGCTACCTCGAACGCCGCCACGGCAGTGGTACGTACGTGGTGGGCCTGCCCGGTCCGCGTCACGCGCTGGACGCGACCTTGAGCTACACCCACATGATCGCCGAGGCGGGCATGAAACCTGGCCTCAAGATGCTCAGCATCGAATCGAGGGCCGCGAGGGACGACGAGGCCGTCGAGCTCGACCTCGAACCCGGCGCGCCGGTGCGCAGCCTGGAGCGGATCCGCACCGCCAACGCCAAGGCGATGATCTATTCGATCGACGTCGTTCCCGAGCGGTTCGTCTCGCAGGTGCCCGACCGTGGATTCAACCGCTCGCTCTACGACATCCTCGAGAAGATCGACCACCCGGTCCAGAGCGCCAACGCCGTGCTGGTGCCCGTGATCGCCGACCGACGTCTCGCGAAGTTGCTGAGGGTGAAGGTAGGCAGCGCCCTCCAGCAGATCATCGAGGTCGACTTCGCGCGAAGCGGCGAACCGATCGTCTTTTCGACCGAGTGGCACGTGCCGGGCATCTTCGAATTGCGAGTCGGCCGACGACTATGACGAGGCGAAGTACACGGGGCCAGTGCCACCGTCCCCAGTACGGTGGTCGGGTGACCACGCGGTTGTCCCCTAGCCCGGTGGCGTGCGACCAGGGCGCCGCGCGATGAGCCGACTGCTCGTGAGCGTGCCCACCGAGGCGCTCTACCAGGCGATCCTGGCGAGCCGCCAGGACGTGGACCTCGTCGTGTGGGACATGACGGGGCCGGCGCCAGTCTCGTCGCTCGACATCGTGGTGCCGCCCTACATGGTGAGCAACGACGTGCTCACCCAGCTGGCGAATGTCACGACGCGCCTCGTTCAGAGCCAACTCAACGGCTACGACGGCGTGGCCGAGATGCTGCCCGCAGGCGTTGTCTACGCGAACGCCGCGGGCGTGCACGAGACCTCGACCGCCGAACTCACCCTGGCGCTCATCCTGGCCGCCCAGCGGGGGCTACCGGACTTCGTGCGCGCCGCGCAACGCGGCCGCTGGGAGCGCTCGTTCCACGAAAGCCTGGCGGACCGTCGGGTACTCCTCGTGGGTTACGGCGGGGTCGGAAGGGCGATCGAGGATCGCCTGCGCCCCTTCGAGACGACCGTGGTGCGTCTGGCGCGTCACGCGCGAAGCGACGAACGCGGGACCATCTACGGCTTTGACGCCCTGGAGGACCAACTGGCGCTCGCGGACATCGTCGTGGTGGGCGTACCGCTCGACGAGTCGACGCGGGGACTGATCAACGACGGTTTTCTGTCCGCCATGGCTGACGGCGCGCTGCTCGTCAACATCGCACGCGGCGCGGTCGCTGACACGCAGGCCCTTCTCGAGCACGCGAGCACCGGGCGCCTGCGCCTCGCCTTGGACGTCACCGACCCCGAGCCTCTGCCCGACGGACACCCGTTGTTCGCGTTGCCCAACGTGCTCATCTCACCGCACGTCGGTGGCGCCACGTCGGCGATGTTGCCGCGCATGGCACGACTGCTCAACGCGCAGATCGACCGACTCGTGCGCGACGAAGAACCCGCCAACGTGGTGCTTCGCACATGAACACGACGTCACCGGATCCCCGGTCGAAAGAACTGCGTCCTAACTCGCGAAGTACAGTTCAATCAAATGCAGGGAAAGGACCGTCATGTCAACCGATCGTTCGCAACTGACGTCAAAGGAACGCGAAAAGGCCTCAGTCTTTCACTCCTGGTCCGCACAAGGATCGATCAACCCACTCATGGTTCGCGACGCGAAGGGCGTCTACGTTACCGACGAGGATGGCAACACCTACCTCGACTTCTCCTCGCAGTTGGTGAACGTGAACATCGGCCACCAGCACCCTAAGGTTGTCGCCGCGATCAGCGAACAAGCCCAACTGCTGGCGACGATCGCGCCCCAACATGGCAATCCCCAGCGCTACCGGGCGGCCGAGCTCATCCTCGACCACTCCTTTGACGGCGCGGCCAAGGTCTTCTTCACCAACGGCGGCACCGAGGCGAACGAACACGCCGTTCGACTCGCGCGTCTACACACCGGTCGCCAGAAGGTCCTCGCGGCCTACCGCAGTTACCACGGGGCGACCTCCACGTCGATCAACTTGACCGGGGACCCTCGACGCTGGCCCAACGACCACGGCACCTCGGGCGTAGTGCACTTCTTTGGGCCATTCCTCTATCGCTCGATGTACCACGCCACCAACGAGCAAGAGGAGTGCGAGCGCGTACTCGAGAGCCTCGAGCACACGATCCAGTTCGAGGGACCGAGCGCCTTCGCGGCGATCATCCTCGAGACGATCCCCGGCACCGCGGGCATCATGATGCCCCCGCCGGGCTACCTGGCCGGCGTACGCGAGATCTGCGATCGCTACGGGATGGTCCTGATCCTCGACGAGGTCATGTGCGGCTTCGGGCGCACTGGCGAGTGGTTCGCCTACCAGAGCCAGGGCGTGAAGCCCGACCTGGTGACCTTCGCCAAGGGCGTGAACTCGGGTTACGTGCCCCTCGGCGGGGTCGTGATCAACGAGGCGATCTGTGCGAGCTTCAACGAGCGGGTCTACCCCGGCGGACTGACGTACTCGGGACACCCGCTCGCCTGCGCCGCGGCGGTCGCCGCGATCGAGGCCATGCAGGACGAGCACATCGTCGAGAACGCCAAGCGCATTGGTGAGCAGGTGTTGAGGCCGGGCCTCGAGGCCCTCGCCACCCAGCACCGCGTGATCGGCGACGTGCGCGGGGAGGGCGTCTTCTTCGCGCTCGAGATGGTGAGCGACCGCGCCACCAAAGAGCCCCTCGCCCCTTACGGATCGAGCTCACCCGCGATGAACGAGGTGATCGCCGCGTGCCGCGACCAAGGACTGCTCATCTTCGCCAATTTCCACCGTCTCCACGTGGTGCCACCGTGCACGATTACCGATGACGAGGCGCGCGACGGCCTGGCGCGCCTCGACCGTGCGCTGGGTGTCCTCGACAAGTACTACACCGGCGCGTAAGGACGACGAGCCAGCCGCCTGGACTCAGACCGTGGCCTGGCGGCTGGGGGGACGGACGATGCGCATGATGAAGTCGCGATTCTCCTGGGGCGTGAGGTTGAGCAGTTCCGAGCCCGACGTGATGAACTGACCCACCGACGAGGACCAGAAGACCGAGACGAGGGACTTCGCGTCGACGTCGAGGTCGATCCAACCCAGACCTTGGGCGGACCGGACGATATTGATCCACGCTTGGAACTGCACGTCGAGCAACTCACAGAAGTGGCTCTGGACGAAAGGGTCGCCCCAGATGTCGTGGAGTAGTTCAATGATTCCCCAGCGATTGCCGATCTGTCCCGACGTCCACGCCAAGTCGAGGTTCTGTTCGACGGCGGCGAGGAAGGCGTCGAGGTCCTCCTCGGCCAGCGCGGTCTCGACCTTGGTCATCGCAAAGTGGTGGGCACTCACCAGATCGGCGTAGTTCGCGAGCTGCGCCTCGGCGATCAACTGCTTGATCGAGTCGAAAAAGTACGCGACGGTATCGACGCTGACCCCGGCGCGCGTGCCGACGCCCTCGAAGGTGACCCCCTCGCGCGACGCCTCGCGAACCATGGCTTTGGTGGTGGTGATTATCTTGTCGCGCTCGAATGAATCCGGTGTAGTCACGGGGCCCACCCTATCTCTCGGCGGACCGAGTCACATAATCAGTACGAAAAAGGAAAGCGCGAACGACGTGCGTTGGTCACGTGCTCGTGCGGTGACACGACGCCACTCGGGCACCCAACGGTCGCGAGGTCCCGAGAAGCCGCGACGACTTCACCGTGTGGCGCGAGCCGCGAAGACGGCGAAATGAACTAGTCGGCGTTGCTGATCGGCAAGACCCGATTGAGCGCGTTCAACGTAGCCATGGCCGAGGACGTCACGTCGTTGTCGCCCTGGGCGATGCCGAGCAAGTCATTGTCGCGCGCGAAGGGACGCAGCGTCACCACGACCGGCCAGCCCCGGGGCGTCGCGACGTTCACGACCGAGATCAAGTAGAACGGCACGTTGAGAGTGAGGTCGCGCAGCGCGGCCAGGGTCGCCTCAACGCCACCGATCAATTTGCCGCTCGCGGAATGGCCCACGCCGATACGCCCGGCGAAATTGAGCTCCACTTCGCATTGACCCGTCTCGTGGTCGAAACTCGTGCCCGCCAGGTTGACCCGAATGGCCTCAGCGGACCGCGGTCGAAACGCCGTGGTGGCGTCCTCGACGACGACTGAACCTTCAGCCGAATAGAGACTCACGATCTGCTTGGCCATCACGCGGATCGCGGACGGATCCTGTCCGTTCACGATCAACGTCACGACGTCGACCTCGCCGTTTTCGAGGTGACGTATCTCCACGTTCAGTACGCCCGGAAGCGAACGTAATTCGAGTTCCAGATCTTCGTCGGTTGCTGACATCATCAGTGCGTCAAACCCTTCTTCTCGTAGAGGCGAGCGTCGGCGACCCGAAAGAGCTCGGTCGGATCGGTGGAATCCCGAGGCGAGGTCGAGGTACCGACCGAGAACTCCAGCAGTTCACTGGCGGCCTTTAAGTTGCAGCGCAACCGGTCGACGAATCCCGTGGCCTCGAAGCCATCGGCGTTACTCAAAATCACGGCGAACTCGTCGCCGCCAATGCGAGCCGCGACGTCGCCGCTACGCACCGAGCGTCGCATCGCCACGCCGAACTGTCGCAACAGGTCGTCGCCGATCGCGTGACCCAGCGTGTCGTTGATGTTCTTGAAACCATTGAGGTCGATGACGAGCAGGGTGAAGGCCCAGCCGTAACGCGCGCTACGCGCGGCCGCGGCCTCGAGAGCACTGTCGAACGTGCGACGATTAGCGATATTGGTGAGCGGGTCGTGAGCGGCGCTGAAGCGTGCGAGGTGCAATGAGAGGGCGAGCTGACACGCGGTGCGCACCGCGCCCAACTCTTCGAGAGGCACGACGTCGGGGTCGCAGTAGACGCCCGGTGAGGTGCCGATGTTCGCCGCCATTTCAGCACTCACCGCCTGACCGCCCAGTCGAAACATCTGTTCTCCGAAGGACTCGTGATTCAGGTTCACGATGACGTCGCGCAAGCTGTAGCGCTTGGCCAGGGTCTCCATCACCGAGTACACGAAGCCGATACCCAGTTCGTTGATCGAGAGTTCGTCGAGCATCGACTGGAACAGCCACGGCTCGTAACCGGACCCGTTCGTGACATCCCCGCCGCGGTCCACTTCCTCGTTGGCGAGACTCATCACGATCCCGCTGGCTGTGAGAGCGGTTCAGGGGCCCCCAACAAACTCGGTGACACGCCGCCCGCCTTCAACATGGGCGCCAAGTCCTCGGCGGACACTGGTCGCGAGATGAGGTAGCCCTGTCCACGGTGACACCCTAGTTCTAGCAACTTGTCGATTATTTCAGTATTCTCTATACCTTCGGCGGTGACGCCGAGGTCGAGCGCGGCGCCGAGTCGGATGATCGTGTCGACGATGGCCCGGTCGTAGGCGTCACTCGTGATGCCCGAGACGAAACTCATGTCGAGCTTGAGGGTGTCCACGGGCAGGTGCTTCAACTCGGTCATCGACGCGAAACCGGTCCCAAAGTCGTCCAGGGCCACTTCGACGCCGAGCTTCTGGAAGCCGCTCAGGATCGCCGCGACCTTTTCGGGCTCGTCCACGACCGCGTACTCGGTGATCTCGATGCAGAGCCGATCGGCCGGCACGTCGTTCGCGACCAGGCAGTTCTCCACGAAACCCACGAGGTCCGAGGCGGAGAACTCAATGGGCGACATGTTGACGCGCACCACCATCGGCAGGTCGGGATATTCGTCGCGCCACAGTGCGAGCTGGCGACAGGCCTCGGCGAAGACCCAGCGTCCGATGTCGAGCACGAGGCCGGTCTCTTCGGCGATCTTGATGAAGTCGGCCGCCGCGACGATGCCCCGCAGGGGATGCTGCCAGCGAACCAGCGCCTCCACGGACAGCAAACGACCGCTTCGCAGATCAACTTCGGGCTGGTAGTGCAGGCGAAGCCCGTCGCCCTCGATGGCCTCGCGAAGCAGGAGTTCGAGGCTGGTGCGCTCGTTGGCGGCCTGACGGAGTTCCTCGTCGAAGATCACCGCCTGATTTCGCCCTCGGGCCTTGGCGACGTACATCGCCGCGTCCGCCCAACTCAGCAGATCGAGCGGCGACTGGATGGTCCCCGATTCGGCGATGGCGATGCCGATGCTCGCGGTGTGGATGACGTGGTGGCCTCCGATGTTCACCGAGCCCGACACGAGGTCCAGGATCCGGTACGCGCTCGCGACCACCTCGAGCTCGCTATTCGCGTCGTCGATCAGCACCACGAACTCGTCACCGCCCAAACGCGCGACGAAGTCGTCCAAACGCACGCTCGTGCGAATTCGGTCGGCGATCGTGATCAAGAGTCGGTCGCCCGATGCGTGGCCGAGGAAGTCGTTCATGACCTTGAACCGGTCCAGGTCCACGATCATCACCGCGGTGTCGCGACGGGTCGCGAGACGCAACTTCAACTCGCGCAGCAGCGCGCGCCGGTTGGGCAGGTCCGTCAAGTCGTCGTGGTAGGCGTTGTAGGTCGTGCGCTCCTCGGCGTCGATACGGGCCTGGAGTTGCATGATCATCGAGGCGACGGCCTGGAGCGCGTTGATCTCCGCGGGCACCCACGCACGAAGTTCGAAGTGGATGAAGGCGAGCACGCCCCAGGTGGTCTCACCCAGGAGAAGCGGCACGCCCGCGCCGGCGATCTTCTGTTCTCCCGATCCCTCTTGGACGCGCTCCATGTAGTCCTTGGAGGTGTCCTCGAGACCAGGCAGGAACGGTTCCTTCAGATCCTTGGTCGCCATAAAGATCGGATCGGCGTCAAAGCGCACTTCGCCCAATGGATCGGGGTCGGGAATGTCCTCGCGCTCGGGCCATTCCGCGACCAAGATGCTGAGATCGCGTGCGTGGTCGTTTCGCCGCAAGAACACCGCGTCCGCGTCCAGGTACTCCGCGACGGTCTTCATGGTCCAGGTGAGGACCTCCTGGTGATTGACCGCGGTCGCGGACATCAGACGTTCGGCCACTTGACTGACCAACTCGTCCAGACTGCGTTGTTGCAAGAGCGCGTCTTCGCGTACGGCAATCGTCGCGACCTGACTGAAGACGCCGCCGAAGGCGCGCGTCAGCGCCACTTCACGCTGGGACCAGGCGCGGCCGTGGCGCGCGACGAGGAGTGCTCCGATGATCTGGCCTTCGAGGAGTTCGATCGCGTCAACGAGTACGCCCCATTCAACGTCGTCGATCACGCAGGTGAACGACCCGAGAGGTTCCTTGAACGCCAGTTGGCCCTCGACGCGCTCGCGAATGACCTCGAACGCGTCTTTCGATCCCTCACCCACCAGGGGTTTTAGATTGAAACCGGGGACGGCGCGGCCACTGTCCATGATCACGGCCACGATCTCGGCACCGGGCGTCACCTGACGCAGCGTTTCGACAATGAGGCGCGTCTCGGTACCCACCATCATGGTATCCGCGTGCCGAAAATTTCCCACAGCCGTCGCCTTTGAGCTCGTTAGTGCAAATACCGATTGGTGAAACTACGTTGCGTCCGACTATTGAGGATAGCATTGTCGACTTTTGATTGAAAATGAATTCCGATCAGGGCAAAGTCTGAAAAAACAGGCATCGTGTCTCCCGTCAGTCGTGTGCGATTACCGACGCCGCCGAACCATTCGAACCGTGACCGTTCGAACCATTGGAACTGTGGACGCTCCCGCCGTTGGTCGGATGTTGGACGTGGGTGTCTGCGACGAAGTCGCGCGTGAGCACGTTCGAAAGCGGACGACGGATACTGCGAACACTCGGTGGAGTGGCGTGAAGGACCCGCATGACCATGACCATGGTCTCGCCGTCCTCAAGTTCGAGCACTTCGCGAAAGCGCATTTGGAGTCGATACATCTCGTCCAGGTGTCGCTCGCCGCCCAACTCGATCAGTTCTTGCTCGGCGTTGGCGTAGATGAACAAGGGGGCCACCGGTTGGACCGCGAGGCCCGCCCTCTCGGTCGCCAACCAGAACTGCTCCATCGCTGCCCCGCCGCGTACGTACCACATTGGATCAGACCTTGGCACGGTCACCACGGCCATCGCCGAACTCGAACCCACCGAGATACGAGTACGAAGTCCAAGGGCCTGTCCCGCACGCCATTCGACCAAGTGCTGCATCACGTCAGTGCGTTTCAAGAGTTCCATGATGCCCAGACTCGAGTACTCCATCTCCAAGGTGCGCACGTCCATGCCTTCTTCGAGCGAGTCCCGCCCGGGCCAGCGCATCTCACTCATCATCTCGCCGTGGATCGTGGGGATGATGAATCGCAATCGATCGCACTCGGCGAGCAGCACCCCGAGTTCTTCTATCAAGTCGCGATTGGTCAGGAAACGCAAGCGCCCACCCTCTCGCTCGACGCCCCGCACGAATTCGGCGATGTCCCCATCGTCGATGGGCGAAGGGCGTCCCATCTTGCGGTTGGCGACCCTGGTGAGCAGTGACTCGCGCAATACCGCGATGTCCGGGTCGCTCCCGGCTCCCAAGTGCAACGTGGCGACGTGATCCGAGTGGTAGCCCTTCGGGAAAAGCTTCACGCCGCCCAGCTTGCGCAGCGACGCGGCCGCGACCCGCGCGTTGAAGATGGCCGCTCCCACCCCTACGTAACTGCCACGGTTCGCGACGTCCATCGCCACGCCACTGCGCTCGGGCAAGAGGTAGAAACGGATCTCCTCCTCGTCGGCCTCGAATCGCCACGGCTGCACGTTGCCCCCCGAAGGCGCGCGCCGCGCCGCGTCCACGATGATGTCGATTGGATCAGTGCTCGGCGTGGGTGGGTCAAGTGGAGCAGGGACGCTGAGTTCTTCGTCGATCACGGGGGGAATCTCGACGGGCTTGAGACCAGACAATATCTCCTCGACGTCGAAACGGACGCGTCCGGAGGGCAGGTGCCCACCGAGAGCGAATCGGCGCACGGCGGTTGCGACGGTGACCGCTCCCAGGGTCACCTCACTGGCGAGCTGGGGCCAGCCAGTGATCGTGAAACCCAATTCGAATAAGGACGCCGCACCGCGCGAGGAGACCTCGCTCGCCCCGAGCAGGCGCAATACGTAGGGATTCTTCTCGGCGAGGGTGAGCCCCGCGAGCTTCTCCGAATTCATGTCGCCGAGCAGACCGTGAAAGATCGGGCGCTCAGGCTCGAGGTCGAAGCGTTCAACGTCTAAGACGCCCCGGTCGCTCGTCTCCATGAGGACGGGTATGCCGTGGTCTCGTGCCGCTTCGCGCACGAGGAACTTGACGTCGAGTGAATCGCACTCCTCGACGACCAAGTCGAGCCCGTCCATGAAAATTTCGAGGTTCTCGCGGGTGACACCCTCGGTGTTCGCCCAGACTCGCAAGTACGGGTCGATCTCGGCGATGCGCCTCGCGCAGACGATGGCCTTGTTGACCCCGAGGTCGAGCACCCCGCCCGGGATCCGGTTGAGGTTGGTCAACTCGACGGTATCGAAATCGGCGAGGCGCAGTTCGCCCACGAGACCTTCCATCGCCAGCAGATGCGCAATGGAGTGCCCCGCGCTCGAACCAACGACGCCCACGCGAAGGGTGCGCATCTTCGCTTGTTCCTCGCGCGTGATCTTGTTGTGGTTACGGTCAAAGCGCAAAGCGGCGAACGAACGCGGACCGAGCAGACGAACCGCTGCGCGGCGCCACGGGTAGTAGATCCATCGCCACCCCTCCTCGGTCAGGTTGCGCACCGGCGACGGCTTTATCTCGGTGAGCTGGTGACGCTGCTCATCGAGTTGATCGAAGAGTTGTAGTGAACCGTCCTCGCGCAGCACCCGCAGGACCTCGCGGTCGCTTCGACGACTCACGTCGAGTACGAGGGGACGTCGTGATTGCATCGCCGCCGAACGTTGGTCGACGGTTCCGACGCCGACCATGGCGGGCCCGCGAGCAAGTTGCTCACCCTCGAGACGCAGTGCTTGCTGATTCTCCGGTGGACTGGTTTCGTAACTCTGTAGTCGCCGATACTGGACCGCGATCGTGCGGTACCGCTCGTCGGGAAAGGGCACGGACGTCGTGCCGATGACCGTGCCGCCCGTGAGCGGTCCGACCGGTAAGAGACGGTCCGACACCGCCGCGACCGCGTATTCTGCACCCAACCAGTTCATGGCGTGCACGAAGCAACGCGTGATCGGCAAGACCAGCTGGACACCCAGGACCGCCCCGCCCTTGGACCAGGCCCCTTTGATCTCGATGGCGCCGTAGCGAACCTCGGCGTCAATCGTCTCACGGATGAGGTCGATCTCAGTCGATTGAGCCATCTCGTGCATTAAGAATGCCTCGTGCGAGCCCTCGATCGGCCCGTGGATCCTCACGCCGGCGACCGCTTCGTCGTCCTGGTTGAACGCCAGGAAGAAGAGGGGTACACCCTTACCCGAAGCGAGAACTCGGCGCTGAAGCGTGTCCTCGAAGCCCCAGTTGCGGTAGACGCCCTCGGCCCCGTCGAGGTAGATCTGCCAGAGATCCGGCCTTTCGTAGGGGTGGTGGCCTTCGAAGCGAATACCCGAAGCCTGGTCCACGAAACTCGAGCCGTACCGGTACCGGCGACTAACGACGTTTCCCACCGACGATCCCCTCGATTTCCTTTTGCTCGGGTATCTGTTGTAAAGATGCTTACTTCTTTCGAACTTTAACTTGGCTCATAACAAAATTGGGGGATTGTCCGGTTCGTCCATGAGCGCACATTCAGCACGACGAAGTTCACAGGCGCAGAATTTGATTTCAAATAGAGAATCGATGTCGCCAGGTCGTAGCACGCCACGACGAATACACGGCACTCTGCGCCCTTCTGTGGGAAGGGACCTGAAAAACAGCCATCGACACGACCCAAAGCGGAGTGACTTACAGTCGTCCTATCGAAGAATGCGGACGAAGGAAGTCGAAACATTGCTAGGTCTGCTCATCGGCGGGTGCGCCGTGCTCGGGCTCGTGGTCGGCTCGTTCCTCAACGTCGTCATCTATCGGGTACCGCGACACGAATCGATCATCTCGCCGCGCTCAAAGTGCCCCGTCTGCGGTACGCCAATCCTGGAACGCGACAACATACCGGTTGTCTCGTGGCTTCTGTTACGGGCCAAGTGTCGAACCTGTCACGCGCCGATTTCTGCTCGTTACCCACTGGTCGAACTCGCCACCGCCCTGCTCTTCGCGGGCGCGGCGGCGCGCATGGGTTTTCAGTGGGAGTTGCCGGCGTATCTCGTGATGCTCGCGGGTCTGCTGGCCCTCTCGTACATCGACGTCGAGAGACTACTGCTCCCGCTGCGGATCGTCTACCCGACGTTTGTACTCATGGCCGCCCTCTTCGTGCTCGCCGCGGGACTCGACCACACCTGGCACCGTCTCCTCGTCGCCGTGATAGGCGCCGCGGCGTGGTACGTGCTCTTCTTTGCGCTGAATCTGGCCAGCCCACGCGTACTCGGCTTCGGCGACGTGCGACTCGCGCTCGTGCTCGGACTCGGCCTCGGGTGGCTGGGCTGGCGCTTCGAAGTACTGGGATTCTTCGCGGCCAATCTCCTCGGGGCGATCATCGGTCTCGCACTGATCGCGTCCAAGCGGATTCGTCGCGACCAGCAGATTCCCTATGGTGTCTTCCTGGCGATGGGCGCCGGTGTGGCACTCTTCGCCGGCCCTGAACTTCTGACACCCTTTCAGTCGCTGCACTAGGGGTTGGCGTAGTCAAATGAATGCCCCCGGTAAGGTTGAGTCGTGAGCCCGCGATGTGCCAAACCACACCGTTGGCGAAGATCTGCCAACTTGACCAATCGGCATCGCCAACAGTCCGCATGAGCGCGTTCGACGCTGCGGCGCCACCAACCCAAAACGAAACAGCACCGATGCCGACCACGGTGGAACGGGTGGAAAGTCGAAGTTCGCACTGGATGCGAGGTCAGTTCTGGCCATTCATCGCGATGGTGACCATCGTCGTTACGGGCCTCGCCTATTCGTTTTGGTGGGCCCGACTCGTGTACCACGTCAACCTGTGGGCGACCCCGGCGGACCTCTGGTTGACGTTCCGTGACGCGCACTGGGTGGGATGGGGTTCGGAAGGAGCGATCTACGGCGCGAAGACGAGTCTGGTGACGTTCCCCGGTCTCGCAGTCCTCTTGACGCCCCTGGCGATGCTGCAGGGACCCTTGCATCTCACTTCGAGTTTCCCGATCTTTCTGCCCAAGCCGACCGAGTGGTATCTCCTTGGTCCGGTTCAACTTCTGCTCGGTGGCGTCATACTCTTCCCCCTCAACGACGTTGCCAAGCGTTTGGGTATCGGCGCTCGACGACGTATCGGACTGATCTGGCTCGAAGCGGCGCTGGTATGGCCCGTCGTCGCCGTGTGGGGCCACCCCGAGGATTCGATCGCCATGGCTCTCGCGCTGTACGCACTCGTGGCCGTCCACGACCGCAAGTGGCTTCACGCGGGTTTCTTCCTCGGACTCGCGGTCGCGTTTCAGCCACTCGTGCTGCTCATGATTCCCGCAGTCTTCGCGCTCATTCCAATTCGGCGCTGGCCAGTATTACTGGGCGAGGTCACGTTGCCTTCAGCAGTCCTGCTCCTTGGGCCACTTTTGCACGAGTGGGGTCCGACGACCACGGCGCTGCTCAAGCAGCCGAACTTTCCTGACCTCAATCACCCCACCCCGTGGCTCGCTCTCGCACCAAAACTGAGTCCCACCCGTTACATCGAGAGTTACGTCTTCAAAGTGCACGTGCTCGCGAGCGGTACCAGGGCGTACTCCGCAGTCGCCGGAAAGGTCCTCACCGGCCCCGTGGTCGCCGCGGGACCAGAACGTGACGTGGCGCTCGTACTGGCGTTGCTCATTGGCTTTTACTTATTGAAACGAGCACCTTCGTGGCCCCGACTTCTCTGGTGGTTGGGCGTCGCCCTTTCGCTTCGCTGCTTGTTCGAGTCGGTCCTTGACCCGTTCTACTTCTTTCCCGGACTCGCGCTCATCCTCGTCGCATCCTTCGCGACCACGTGGCGCAAGATCCTGCCCACCGTGTCCTTCGCCACGGCGTGCACGTTCCTGAGTTATTGGCATACCGGAGAATGGACGTACTTTCTGTTGGTGAGCGCCACGTTGCTGCTCGCCATTGGTTTTGCTTTTCCTTCGTCCTCGTCCGTGCGCGAAATCGCCGCAAGGTGCCCTGACGCTCCGCCTCGCCACGACGTGGCGGCATGAGCAGTCGACACTCGCGTTGTAGTTCGTCACGATAGCCACACGAGCTTCGCTACCACGCGTTAGTAGACGAACTCCATGCGGATGCCTTCGCTGTCCCATTCGGGATTCAAGGGAATTCGTTTCGCGGCGTGCGATTGGACCCGGCGCGCGGACATCAGGAGTGCTGCCGCGTCCAACAAATGTTGCTCACCGACCCCGCGCATCGTGGTGTCCAAGATGCGTTCGACGCCGGGGACCTTGGCAATGAGTAGTGTGCGCCGCTCGCGACGTCCTTCTTCTCGCATTTTGGACCACCGAAGCGGTATCTCGCCGTTGAGAAAGTAGAAACTCAGTTCGGGAGAACCTTCGTAGACCACTCGTTGCCGGTAGGAAGACATCTCGCTCGCCACGTCGCGAATGACCGGCAACATCGCCGCGGTGACCGCGTCCAAGTGGTCGCCGGCCTCGAAGGCAGCGCGAGCAAGCGATTCGCGGGTCGGTGCACGACGAATCGTGATGGCGCGGCGCCCGAGCAGTTTCTTCGCCGCGACTTCGGCCGCCCGCGGCGGATCGCTTACGTGATCGCGGTAGCCAATGGGGGCACTCACGACGATGGTGGCGAATCCCGGGCGCAAATCGGCCACCTCACGAAACGTGTCGTAGATGTTCACCGCTTCAGGCGCGAAGGTCGAGCCCGCCATCTTGGCGCTTGCGACCAGCCACTTCCTACGCACCGGCACGACACCGGCGATCAACTTGTAGGGAAGGACCGGACCGCGCTGGGGGCTCACGTACTGCCTATGCCCTGGATCGAAGAATTTCCGTTTGTTCGATGGAGCGCACCAAGTCTTTTGGATGCGCTGACACGGACATGCCGTCTTCGTAGGAGATGACACCGTCGTAGATGAGACTCGCGAGGCTGTACTCGAGGGTGATCATGCCTTCTTGCGAGCCGGTGAGCATCACGTTGGCCAACTGATTCGAGCGACCCTCACGGATGAGGTTGCGTACGGGGTTCGTCGCGATCAGCACTTCGAACGCGGCGACCATTCCGCCACCGATGCGCGGCACGAGACGCTGGGCCAAGATCATGCTGAGTGACGCCGCTAATTGCACTCGAGTCTGCTCTTGGCGCCACGCGGGAAACACGTCAATGATTCGGTCGATAGCCTGAGGTGCGTCATTCGTGTGCAAGGTTCCAAATACCAAGTGACCCGTCTCGGCCATGGTCAGCGCAATTTGAATCGAATCAATGTCGCGCATCTCGCCAATGAGCAACACGTCCGGGTCCTCGCGAAGCGCTGACCGAAGAGCTCGGTTGAAGCTAGGGCTGTCCAGACCGATCTCGCGCTGGGAGACCGCCGACATCCGGTGGTGGTGCACGTACTCGACCGGATCCTCGATGGTCAAAATGTGCGCCGAACGCGTTTCATTTATTTTGTCGATTATTGACGCGAGCGTGGTCGACTTACCCGAACCGGTCGGTCCCGTGACCAAGACGAAGCCGCGTGGCTGGTCGGCGACCCAGGTGCAGGCCGGCGGCAGTCCAAGGTCGTCGTACGTAGGGATTCGCGCGGGAATGACTCGCAGCGCCAGTGCGGACTCGCCACGCTCGGTAAAGATGTTGCCGCGAATTCGCGCACGGTCCAGCCAGGAGAACGCAAAGTCAACGTCCAGTTCTTCCTTGAAGATCGCTCGCTGGCCATCGGTCAAGAGAGGTAGCGCTATCTCGTTGATCTGGTCCCCGGTCAAATTCGGAGCACCATCGACCGGTCTGAGTTTGCCGTCCACCCGGATCCGCGGCGCCGAGCCGGCCGAAAGGAGCAGGTCGGTGCCACCCAGGTCCCACAGCCTCTGCAGCCAGGGACTGATGCCCGCAATCTGTGCGTCACTCATAGCGAACCATTCTGTCGATTGGCTAAGACTAGCAACGTGCCCGGCACGAATGCCGGGCACGCCCTAAGTAAACATTGAGGAAACTGCGAGGGACTATTGGACTCCGTTGCAACTTTGCGGCCCGGCATAGACCGATGGAGCGCCCGAAGTTCCGCCCAGGATGTACAACGTGCCCGCAGTGATGGAGAACGAGTAGTGGGACGAGTTGTTGGGCCACGACTGGAGATACTGGGTTCCGCCGGTGGGCGTTGTGAGATTGGCAATAGTCGGACCTGCCTGGCTATTGAGGTTCTGGTAGGCAGAGATGGCCACTTGGACCGTGGCACCGTCAGCCTGGCAGGCAGCAACCGCGCTCTTTCCCGTGATACCGCCCAAGGCGAAGATGACCACGGCGGCCAGGATGCCCAAGACCACGATAACGATCAACAGTTCGATCAAGGTGAAGCCATCGATCTCGCCAGCGTCGCGACGCTTCTTGAGCATTTGGTAAGTACGAATCATGTGTTGCCCTTTCGATCTTGGAGCCCTAAAGCTCCAACTTATTTCTTCACCGACCATCACACTAGTGAATGCCTTCTCATTCTTCTGACTCTAAATTGACAATTTCTACCCAGTGCAAATTGGCTAGCGCCGGTGAATGCCGGAAAAAGACCGGGGTAATTGTCCTGGAGGGGAACCGGCGACCCTTTCTGCCAATCGCCCCTCCGACCATATGATACCTGACGCCGAGGGCACCGAGGGGTCCTCCACCCCCGAATATCCCATGTTCTCTGGACTTTTTCGTTACCTTCTGGTGACGAATCACGAATCCGCGACGGTTCGCGAAAGCTCGAAGGCGTGAACAGTCATATCGGGGGTTACTCGCCTCCAAACAGGGCGCCGCGACCAGGTCACCGGTTCCACACAGGTATCTTCCCGATTTCACCAGAGCCCCGGTCACTTCCACTCAAAGTCGGCGAGCAAGTCCTCTTGCTGTCCAGCAGGTCATCACGCTCTTCGTAGAATGAACGCATGCTCAAGAGGCCGGTCGTCGAGGCACCGGTACCCTCGAGTTGGCGGCGAAGTACGCACAGTCCGCGTTGGCTCGCCCTGGCGCTTGGGCTCTACGTACTTCTCGCCATAAGCCTGTTCTGGCCCCGGGCGCCGTGGAGCGCCACGTCCCTGCCCTCCGGAGTCGAAGGCCACGGTTTCGGCGATCCCCAACAGATGACGTGGTTCCTCGCCTGGATCCCCTACGCATTGGGCCACGGGCTCAACATCTTCCACTCGAATTTCTTGGACTACCCCCACGGCGTCGACCTCGCCAACACCACCTCGGTCCCCCTGCTCGGACTCTTGGCGGCACCCTTCACGCTCAGTCTCGGTCCGGTCGCCGCGTT
>Ga0187887_10001241_pt1 | contig 22197 bp, 18 predicted proteins | sample June2016WEW_7_10_FD_132977 | JGI IMG/M metagenome (GOLD analysis project Ga0187887, IMG submission 132977) | Peatland microbial communities from SPRUCE experiment site at the Marcell Experimental Forest, Minnesota, USA - June2016WEW_7_10 | ecosystem: Environmental > Terrestrial > Soil >... | reverse complement strand
TTCGGTCCCGCGTCCACGGTGACCGGCATCGAGATCGCGAGCGACGAGTCGGTGGCCGGCGGAGCGGAACCGATCGCCGCCGGCTGCCCGCCGAATTCCACATTGGGAGTTTGGCCCGGCATGCTCATACCCGAGCCTGCGATCGTCAAAGGATTCGATACCAGAACTCCCCCCGCGCCAACGTGAGCCAGTGGCCCCGATGGCGGCGTCAGGCTATCGAGAGACGGCGCGGACCACTGGTTGATCGAGAGCCCCGTCGAAGTGACCACCGCCCCCGTAGCAGCCGAAACCGGCGCCGATGGAGGCACCATTACCAGGGAGACGTCGTACGCTACCGAAAGCCGATACGGCTGATTGATGGTGGCCCATATCTTCGACAGTTCCTCCAGGCTGGTATTCGCCAGCCGGATCTTGATCTGCTCAAAGCTGTTCAGGAGGTCGGCCGACAGCGCCGTATCGGCATCAAATCCCGGTATATGGACGTCGTTGAGGATCGGGTGTTCGTGAAACCCCAGCATGGCGGTGCCGAGCATGGTGTGGGCGTCGTCGCCCGACGCGCTGGTGGCGTCCGGAACGGTCGCGAACGGCGTCAGGAGGTAGGACAGTTCCAATCCGAGAGCTGGAGCTTTCGACGGCGGCGTGGTGCGATCGCCGGGCCAAGGGAGATTCTTCGTGGCGGGGCTCTCCATGACGCGATAGAGATATAGATTCACGCCCAGCCCGGTGGGAAGCGCCTCCCCGGGAGGCACCAGGCTCACTTGCGCAGTGCTCGCTCCTCCCGAATTCAGTTGACCGAGCAAGAGGGCTTGGAGAGCTTTCGTCACGTCTTTGATCACCGTGGCGCTCATGGCTTGATGGCAAAGCGGTCCAGGCCGATGGCTTCCAGCAGGCCGGGCGGCGCAACGCCCGCTCCGGCGCGCGGCGGCTGCGAACGCGGCGGCGCTACGGCCGGACGATTGTTCACCTGCACGTCGACACGCCCGATGGTGATGCGGCTCTGACGCCGCGAAACAATCGCGATAGGTCCGACCGGCGCTTCGCGAGGAGGCTGCGGCTGTGTCGCGGTTGGGACTGCCGTGGGGACGGCGGCGCGAACGGGTTCGCGTGGCGCATCGGGCGTGGGCGGAGGAGTTGGATTCGGCGGGACGGCTGCCGATGGGAGCGCGCGCATCGTGCCAACATCGTCAGGTTGAGCGGCGGACGAGGCCGCAGGAGCCTCCACCGTTGGCGCTTCGCGAACCGGGGATGGGGTGTGCTCGACCACCAAGGGACTCGGGGGCTGTGTCTCGACCTGTCCAGCGCCAGTGCGCGATTGTCCCGTGAGTTGGCGAAGTCCCTTCGGTGCCTGAATCCGCGGACCTGGTGTAACTCCGGGCAAGAACGTCGCGCGGCGCAGGCTAGCTGCCGGTGCGGGCACCGGCACGATCGGCTTTTCAGAACGCTGCGCAAGGGCGTCGGCCACGATGGGCGAATCTCCCACTTCGGCCGGCGCGGATTCCAGCCGCGGTCCGGCCCCTGCGTCCGGTTTGGGCTTCACTTCCGCCCCAAGATGTCCCGGATGGGCAAGTTCGCGCGCCGAACGCCCCCGTGGGACGGACTCATTTACGATAGGTCCCAGGTCCGGCGGCACCAACGGAGCCCGAGCCAGGGGAACCATCGGGGCAACCGAGACCGGCGGCTTCTCCGCCACGCCAGTCAGCGCCCCCGACGCGATCACTCGCTGCAGATAGTTCGCCACCGTGTTCCGTCACTCCTGCCGCAGCGAGTCGCTCAACAGGTTCAGGTACGCGTGCCGCCGCCGCCGTCCCAAACCCAGGATGTCCGCTTCGCTCCAGTGATAATAGAACGCCAGCGTGTGGACCTCCCGCAGAAGCTGCCCGCTTCTAGCCCGCATTTCCTCGAAAAAGAAGGCTGTCATATCGAAGGGCGTCAGGAACCTATGTCCGCACTCGGAACACGTCAGGTCTAACTCCAGGTCCACGCGTGGGGCCTGTCGCTCCATCTCCGCGATCGCCGCTTCGCGTTCCGCGCGACTAAGCTCCACGCCTTCCTCGCCCCATAGGCAGCGCTTCAGCAAAGCCTCCTCGGCCGCCGGCGCTTCCAGGCCGAGCACCGCCTCCTGGTCGCCACCCGTTGGCAGCCGGAAGCGTACACCGCGCTCGCCGGTGTACCAAGCCGCAGTCTGCGGGCGCCGTTCCACGGGCACGTCGCTCACCTGGAACTCGGCGTCCAGTGGCGCGTTACAGGCCGGACATGCGATTACCGCCACCACCTCGTCGCCCAGCGTCAGCCGCCGGAGCTCGAGCATCAAATAATCGCGGTCGCCCACCAGCATCCTCCGGATCCGCTCCGTGTCCGCCGACTCTCCGTCTAATGCCATCACGCACGAAGACAACACGCGGGTGACCTTGACGGCGCTCGCCACGCCGCGCGCTTCGGCCAGCCACTCCTCCTCGGCCCCTGTCAGGGCGCGCAGTCTGGCACGCGTGAGCCGGCGGCCGTCATCGAGAATCAGGCCTCCCGGCAGAGCCAGTTCCGTCTCTATCACCCGCGCCGGCGCCATTCGCTCCAACCGTTACGCAACCGGTGCGGGGCCTTGCGATTCCACTACTGAAGTGTCGCGTTCAAACCACTCGTATTCGAGCTTGATGGTGGTAATCGCCACGGCGTTAGCGCCAGCGTCCAAATCCGGCATCGCCTGATACTCGGAAACCCAACAATTGTACAGATTGTAAGAGAGCGCCTTCGCACCGGCCTCATTGAAGAGATCGAGCGTGATGTTCTTCCGGAATTCACCCAGATTGGTGATGCTGTGGCTGGCGAAATCGTTCACCAGGTTCGCCCAGTCCTCGAAGGCGGTGTTATAAGTAATGCCGGCTTCGAGCGTGACCGCAGTGAAACTGGTCTTACCGGGAAGCTTCCGGCTGGTGATATTCACGCCAGCTTCGCGGAATTCCACCATTTCGGTGGTCCGCTTGAGGCCCCCCATTTTGGTCAAGCCCGCAACATATTGGCCGTCCCATTTGACCCGGAACCGGAAAGTGCGGTACGGATCCGCGCGGCCCGTTTTCGTGACTACTGGCATCGATTTTCACGCCTCCTTGCCCGGTCTCCGATCTTATGACGCCGGCTGGTTCACGATCTGGCTCAGTTTCAGGACTACGAATTCCGCCGGCTTCAGCGGAGCGAACCCGACCAGAATATTCACCACGCCGTTGTCGATATCCTGCTGCGTGGTGGTGGAGCTGTCGCACTGGACGAAGAACGCGTCGTCGGGCGTCGAGCCCTGGAACGCCCCGGCGTTGTATTGGGTCAGCATAAAAGCGCGGATGTTCAGCCGCAGGCTGGCCCAGAGTGGCTCGTCGTTGGGCTCGAATACGGCCCATTGAATCCCGTTGGAGATGCTGACTCGCAGGAAAATCGCGATGCGCCGCACCGGAATGTACCGCCAGGACGAGTCGCTGGCGAACGTGCGCGCGCCCCAGACCACCAGGCCGCTGCCCGGAACAGCCCGCAGCACGTTCACCATCACGGGGTTCAACTGATCCTGTTCGGTATCGCTGGTGAGCACAAAGGGTCCCAGCGCACCGGCGATTCCGGCTTCGGTGCCGGCGGGCGCTTTGAAGACGCCGCGCGAATTGTCGATACGTGCGTAGATCCCCGCCATGAACCCCGACGGCGGGAGTAGGATTCGCGGATTGCGGCCGACGCCGATGGCATCCGGAGCGTAAAGCCACGGGAAATAGATAGCCCCGTAGTCGCCCGACGAGCGGTCGAGGAGCGGGCCTCCGATTCCGGTGGTGGCGAACGCGCGCGCCGAGGCGATTGTATTTACCGTCGGCGTCGCATCGTCGCGGCGCGCCAGCGGCACATCGGTCGCGCCGGTGGGCGTACCGTCCGCCGTGATGCTTCCCATGTCGCCGATAAAAAAGCAATCCTGCAGCGGACGTTGGTTCTTGCAATACTCCACGCCCGCGTTCACCGTGGCAATGTCGCCCTGCCCCGGAATGGCAATCAGGTTGACGTCGGTGATCTTATCGAGCGCGTAGATCCCGGAGCCTGTCAGAAGATTGGTTGCCGCGGGTTGGCCCACGAAGTTTACCGTCGAGGTGTCGCCGTCGCCGCCGCCTCCCAGTTGCACGATCTGCGGGACCTTGCTTGCCGGCAGCGGACTGGCCGTGAAATCGCCGGTAATCGCGATATATTCCGACCGGCTGTTGACCGCCTGACGCGCATAGATCCCCGGATTGATTGCGCCCGGCAGCAGCGTGGGACTGCCTTCAAAGGTGACGTTGTCGTACGACTCGACCACGTTTCCTTTGGCTTCGGCCGCGCTCGCCCCGCACATCACCTGCAGCTTGAAGTTACTGTTGGTGGGATCGCCATCCGAGCTGGGAGACACCTGCACCCAGATGTTGTTTCCCCAGGTGCCCTGGTTGGCGGCGGAAAGCGGCATCGCCGCGGCGCCGGAGCCGAGCGTGCCCGTCGCCGCCGCCACCGCGGACACCGGAGGGCTCGACGGCGGGCTGGTGGGAGCAGGCGGAATCACCCGGACCACATACAACTGTTGACCGCCGTTCTGAAAAAACGCCTGCACCGCGTAGGTCAGGAAGCTATCGTTTCGGAACCCGCCGAATTGCCGGCTGTAATCCGTAAAGCTGGTCACCAGCACGGGCTGCGCCGGACGCTTCGTGGGCAGTAGCGTCCCCGGCACGGGGCCTTTGTCGGCGACGCCAATGAACGCCGCGGTGGACGTGCTGACCCCCTCGATCGGCTTGACTGCCGAAGGGACTTCCTGGACGTAAACTCCGGGGTGCAGATACTCTGCCATGAATTTCGCCTTTCATCCCGCGCCCACGCGGCTCGAACTTACGGCACAGACAGACCGCAAGCCTGCGCACAGCCCTCTGAGCTGTCGCCTTGCCCTCGACAGATCATCTCCGAATTCACCCGTGTCGTCAAGCTAAAAGTTGGCGCTATCTTTTCGCACGAGGGCTGCCACATGAACCTGTGCGCCCAATTCATGCCTCGGACCGTACGAATTGATACTTATTTCGACGGATGAACTGAACCTCCCTCACGATCTCGATATCATCCGGTCGATCCGGCATTACGAAGCGGCAAGCGGGAATCTGCGGGAATCGCGCGCTAGAATGGCGTAAATGCTCGCCTCCACGAAGCCGGGATATCGGTGGGGCAATGTTCTGCTCGATCGGATTGCCACGCCTATCTTCGTCGTGCGCGGCCGGATTGTTCCCTCATGGAATGTCTTCGTGGGCGCGGGAGTGGCGGCGGGAAGCGCTGTGTTTCTGTTCGCCGGCCGGCACGCCGGGCTGGCATGGTCTTGGCTCGCGGCTTTGGTGGTCTTGAATGCCGTCGCATTCTTGGTACACTGCCGCTGCAACATTTGGTTGGCGCGGCCACCTCGCCTCGTCCTTTTGCGGCACGTGGTGGTGAATTTGCTGGCGACTTTCGCCGCGGCTGAAATCGCCGCATTGCCGGTGTTGCCGGTCCTGGATGCCTGGTCGATCGGAATGGCCCTGCTGCTCGCGTTCGGACGCCTTGGCTGCCTGGCCATGGGGTGCTGCCACGGACGGACGGCCGGCTTCGGCCCCAAGTATCCATGGCGGCCCGTTGCGGATCGAAGGAACTTCGATCCGGAGATGCGATTCAGTCCCGTGCAAGCCTGCGAGTCTCTCTGTCTGCTCGCCCTGTGCGCGGCAGGAATCGCGATTCTCGAGTCGCCGCATCAACCCGGCGACGCGACGGTTCTGTTTCTGTCCGGGTACGGAATCGCGCGATTCGGCCTGGAGACGCTGCGGGGAGACTGGCGGCACTACCTCGGCCGGCTTTCCGAAGCCCAGTGGTGTTCCGTCGTTCTGGTTGCGGCGGCGCTCGGCGCTGCGTGGGCCGCTCAACCTTGGCGGCGTGCCCTCTGGTTTCCCGCGGCCGCCGCGGCTGCGATCTGTCTCATGGTGGAGGCGGGAATCGCGATTATTTCCGGGACGCTTCGGAAGCCAGCTTCGCAATCTCGCGCATTGCCTCGGGATCGCCCATGAATTCGCGCCGGATGTCCTCGAGTTGCTGGCGAATGGTATCGCCGTTCCCGCTCGCTTCCGCCATGGCCGCGCGCACAGTGGTAAGCCGGTAGCCAAGCCAGCGGCGGCCACCCATCTGTTTCATGTAATCGTAGAGCTCGCCTCCAAACTCGTACAGAAGAGTAGGCTCGCGCTCAAATGCCCGTAAGAACTCGTCCATAGCCTCGGGTATATGGCCACCGATCAGCAGAGTATCGGCGTAGATGGCGCCAAGTTTCGGATTCTCGGGGAATCGCCCGGCCAGCGTCTTCCAGAATCGCAGATGCTCCGCAAAGTCGCTGCCGATCTTGAGATACTCCGACCCATAGCCTCCCCGGAGGTGGCTTTCTAAAGCGAGGAGTGTGTCCGGGTCTAACTCGCTTCCGGCCGGCAATGCGTCCAGAATGTGGTCAAACCACTTACCGGTTCCCGCATCTGCCTGTCTGGCGTTCAGAACCTCCAACACCCGTCGTGCCTGCTCGGATCTCTTCGCCATGCATCCTCCTGGCCGGCGTTTCTTTCACATGTTACTGGCGACCCGCGATAGCTGGAAAGCGCCACGGCCGCCCGACTGCCGCCGCTGGCTTCTCCTCCTGCACGGGACCAGCTTCCGGCTGGACAGAAGGCCGCGGCGTTTGTTGCAGCGCCCTGACCACTATCCCATAAAGCTTCGGATGCAGGCCACGATTGCGGTTTCGAACGGCGCCGAGCGGCGCCGGGACCAGGCAATGCAGCACATTGGCGCCGCCGAAGCGGGTAGCCTCGGGTTGGAGTTCGGGAAGCGCTCGCGCCGCGAGTTCGCACAGGACCGGGAGGTCGCGCCGGCCGCCGGGGAGCGAGAGCGAGACATGCGCATTCGCCGCGTCCTGGTGGGTTGCCTGCGAAATAGCTGCGGTCACGCCTCGGGAGCTCGTCCATGCCTCGGGCCGGTCCGGCAGCCCGGCTTGCATTCGGGCGGCGACGAAATTCCGAATTTCCCGGACGTGTCGGGAATTGAGGACGCGGGCGCGGCGGTCCGTCGCAATTCTGAGGAATACGGCCGCGATCAGGAGGGCCGCGAGACCGAAAAGACGATACCGCGCCGTGCCGCCCCGGCCGCTCTCCAGCCAGAATAATACGGCTACGGCTTGCGTCATGGCCATCCATCGCGGCACGGAGAGACCCAGGAGGTGGGGCCGTGCGTCGCCGCGGAAACTCTCCAGCGCGGAACGAAGAATGGCATAGGCCAGCAGGAACCAGGCAAGCACGCGGCCCGGCGGGCTAAACGGCAAGGCGATAGCGCCGCAGATCACAATAGCAACCAGTCCGAACATCTCGAGCGCAGCCACGGGGAATAGCCGCACTCCGGCCAACTCGGCGGGAAACCCGTGCGGGACGAAAGCATCACCACAGACGATGCCGACTGACGACGCTTGCCCGTGACAGCAGCCGGCCAGCGTACAACCCAGACGCCCGAACGCCAGGAACACGCCGAGCGCAATGCTCTCTATGTCCAGGTACGGCAGCACCGGCTCGCGGATGGCCCATAGCGCCACGCCCGACACGGCCAGCGCCAGCCAGACATGTTCCAGCAGCACCAACTTTTCCTTGCCGGCGATCCACCGGCGGAGCCAGGCCCACCCGTAGAACGACGCCGCGCCGGCGCAGCTCAAAACAACGATGGTTGCCACGGATCTGCCCGTGGCCAATGCAGCTCCCATCGCCACCGTCACCGCGGCGTAGAAGCCGGCCATCCCCGCCGCCAGAAAGGCCGGGAGTTCGCGCCCGTTGCGAAAGATGCGCGTGCGCGGCAAACTATCGAGGAACTCGTTCACTTGGCTCATGGTTTGGCCGTTTCTGGCTTGGCCTCCTGGTCTTCGTAGAGAACCTCCTTAACCGGAACCTTCTCGCTCAGGGTGAGGCTTTGCACGTGGGTCCACCCTTGATAACAGGCGGATTGAAACGACTTTTCTACCGGCGTGGGGTCCCACGGAGTACGGCTGTATCCGACGCCGATCAGGCGCACCATCGGCAGAGAAGGAACTGTCTCGGGAGGCGCGGCAGGGTCGCTCGTATCCGTCAAGTCGACGGTGAAGACGGCGAATCGGACATTCGTATAAACGTCTCCGTTCGGGTCTTCCGCCAAAAGCGCATCGAACTCCTCCGCTTTGTCGTCCAATGCATCCTGAATTCCCGGCCCGAGCTCGCCGATCTGCTTAACGATTAAGTCCTTTTCGATGCTCTCCATCCACTTCGACACAAGGTAATTCAAGATCAGGTACGCAATGATTGCCGCCACCGTCTTTCCGGCCGACCTGAATTTGGGACTGTTGAACCTACCCTTGATTGCTTTCCACTTGAACTTGCCCAGAAACTTGGAGACGTCGATTTGTTGGATCTTCAGCTTGAGCAGGTTGAGCGACCGGAAGCGCTTGAACGTCTCGACGCCTTGGGCATCCACATGTACGGACTCCATCTTGAACTCCGGATGGAAGACGTCGGGATCCAGGTTGGTGATGCGTTTGGCAACCTGCCGCAAAGAGCTTTGACTGACCTTGAAGTGCCCGGTATGATTATCGACGCGGTAGATTTTGCCGCCGCGGATCTCCACGATTCCGGCGCCCAGCACCCTCGGATTCTTGCCGCCTATGAGCGTGGGATGCGGCGTCCCCGTGACCGGCTCCGCTCCCTCGACTCGAGGTCCGGAAAGCCGCTTTCCGATCCAGATCTCGTCGTTTTCGTCCATCGCGTACATGAACTTGCCGTTTTCGAATTGCCCGCTGATCTTGCCGTTCTTGACCTGCGTTTCCAGCCTTACCGCCGACGGATTCTTCACGTAGCCGGTGGCTTCCGTGTATACGGGCTTTACGGTGTTATCGGTGGGATCCAGAAACTTACGGGTCTTGTCGGTCGCCAGGAGCGCCGGGTCGACCGTGAACGCCTGGCCTGAAATATCCTCCGGTCCTTTGGGGATGGTGATGCCATAGTTGGCCGGGGGTCCGCCGCAGCCGTTGAAGCTGAGACTGAGGCCGCGGCGCTGGGTTGGCGCAAGCGGACCGATAACGCCAAACGGCGACCCGACGGCGCCCGCGGCGGCGCGATTGGCGTCCCGCTCGGCGGCCGCATCGCCAATGACCAGAGTCCCGGCCGCGGCCGCGGCGGCTCCGCGTTGCTGGACGGTGTGGGCCAACTCGTGCGCGAGGATGAAGTCCCCCGAAAGCGTACCGGGCCGATACTGGCCGGCTCCGAAGCCGATATGTTGCCCATACGCGAACGCCCGGGCTCCAAACCTCCCCGAAAGAGCCGCGGCCCGGTGGTCCGTGTGGACCTGGACGCCACCGAAACTATGGCCCAGGCTCCGCTCCATCCGGGACCTGACGTGTCCGTCGAGGGGCTGGCCGGCGCCGAGTTGGAATGAGCCCAAGGCCGCGGGCGCCCGCTCAGGGGACGAGGGCCCGGGCTTGGCTTTTGCCGGCTGCGGCCTTTGGTGATCTTTTGATGTCGGCCCAGCAAGCATCCCCTAGCCCTCACACGTGACTCGCGCCGCGTGTGGGCATATCATATCATGCGCTCCCGGGCAGGAACGATCAATTGCCGCGAGGCGGTGCGGACTTTGCCCCTCCACCGGAAGGCTTAGCCTTTGATCCGCCCGTGGTCGTAAGAGGAACGTCGGCGGGCTGGCCGCTCAGGCAGTTCACGTAATGCGCCCACGAATCGGCGCTGTTGGCGTCGCCGCACGGGTGCTCGCAATCGAACTCGACACAGTAGCTCTCTCCTTTCGGCTGGCCGATGCCGGACACGTGCGCCGATTCGTGAATCATGGTGCGGATTCGCTCCTCCGCCGAGTCGCCAAAAAAAGCCGGGCACAAAACGATGGGCGGCTGGTTGCCGAGCACGTAGCCGGGCCTAAGGGTGTTGCAGTGGGTGTCCGTAGCCTCGGCCTCCTTGACTGCCCCTCCAGGCCTGAGAGCGGTGAGCATACTGGAAACGGTCGTCTCCACCTTACCCATATCCGGGTCGGGCCAATCGAGTAGCACCTGCGCGAGCCGCGTGGCTCTTTGCCGTTCTTCTACCGCGGCAATATCCTCACCGCTCAGCCCCCTGGCGCCGGGAGGCCCGCCCGAGCCGGCTACTCCCTGGATTCGATGATAGGCCACCTGAACGCGGATGTACGCGGCCGCGCGCGCCTCTTCGATCTTTTCGCCGTGGGTGAGCGGTTTTGCCGCCGGCGCTTTCTGCAATAGGGCGAGAGGGCCCACGGTCGGCCTGTGCCCCAAGGGACCCAGCGGCCTGGGATGGCCCGCCAGAGCCTCTTTCGCCATGGTATCGGCAGCCACTTCAAGAGGATCCGTGGGGCCGCCATCCATGCCGGAAGGTAGTGGCGCGTCCGAACCCTGCTGCACCACGTGGGCTAGCTCATGTGCCAGCAGCGCGCGCCCCTGGCTGGTAGTTGGGGAGTACAGGCCGCTGCGAAAAACGATATCGCTTCCCACCGTGTATGCTTGGGCTTGAATGGCGCGGGCCGATTCCGAGGCTAGCTCATCGCTATGAACCCGCACGCGGCTGAAATCGTGGCCGAAACGCGAATCCATAAACTCGCGTGTCCGCGAATCGAGTGGCGAGCCGCGGCGGCCCAGGGTTTCCCGCACCACCAGGGGAATGGCGCCGGATGCGGAGACATGGGCGAGCGCCGCAGAGTGGCGCTGCAGGGAATGTTTGCCATGGCACTCTTCGCACTCCTCGCCGCCGCGGGCGCAAGCGCAGGAGCGTTGTAGCAAGCCGGTTGTCGTGCGCGATACCAGGTCGTAGGTCATTGCCAGCCTCTCAAATCGGCCTCGTTCAGTGGCCTCTCCAGTTTGGCGAACTCGCTGCGCGCGGCTTGCGCCAGGTGCGACATGCGAACCGGTTCGCCGCCCTGTGCGGCCAGGAACGCTGCGTTCAAAGCCATGTTGCGTATGCTTCCACCAGCGAGATGCAGCCGGGAGAGCCGGACCAGGTCCAGGCACTCCCTGGGTACGCCGGAGGGAAAGATGCGCTCCCAGATAGCGGCGCGCTGCGCTTCGTCGGGAAACGGAAAATTGATGACAAAACGGATGCGTCGAAGAAACGCAGTGTCGAGAGCGCTCTTCATATTGGTGGCCAAGACGGCTAGGCCGTGGTAGGACTCCATGCGCTGTAGCAGGTAATTGATCTCGATGTTGGCGTAGCGATCGTGGCTGTCCTTCACTTCGCTGCGCTTGCCAAACAAGGCGTCGGCCTCGTCGAAGAACAGCACCGCGCCGCCATCTTCGGCCGCTTCAAACACCCGGCGCAGGTTTTTTTCGGTTTCGCCGATGTACTTGCTGACGACGCTCGAAAGGTCGATGCGATAGAGATCCAACCGCAGGTCGTTGGCCAGCACCTCGGCCGCCATGGTCTTGCCGGTGCCGGAAGCGCCGGCGAACAAAGCGCTGATGCCCAGTCCGCGAGAGCTCTTGGCGGCGAATCCCCAGGTATCGTACACGGTGGCACGATTCCTGACGTGAGCCGAGATGTCGCAGAGCTGGCTCAGTTCGTGCTCAGGCAGGGCAAGGTCTTCCCACGAGACGGACGATTCGATCCGTTGCGCGAGGTCTTCCATCCGCGGACGGGCCTGCTCGCGGCCGCAGTCCCAAACACGCGCTGCCAGATCGTCGTTGGGGCCGCCTTCGAGTGCCATCCTCGCCGAAGCCAGGATGGCGGGCATACCCAGATTGAATTGCGAAACCAGGTGATGCACCTGGCCGTTGGAAGTGAGCGGCGTTCCGCTAAGCGCTTCTTGCCACAACGTCCGCTGTTCTTCCCTGGTGGGTTTTGGTACCTCCACCGAGGTCAACGGACGGCGCATCGGCTTCCAACGGTCGCGCGACGAGAGGATCAGGACGGTGCGGCAGCGTTCCAGAAAGCGGGCGACGTGGGGTGCGGGGCCGCCTTCGAGGGAATCGGCCTCGACGCAAATGGCGAAAGAGGACAACGCGCTTTCGCGTTCGAGAAGCCGCAGCAGCGCCTCCATCTCGGCCGCTCCGGTCGGAATTGTATCCGCGGCGAGAGCCATCAACTGCACACCCAAAAGGCCGCAGATCGAGGCGGCGATGGCTCTTCGAGCGAATTCGTCCCCGCCAAAAACCTGAGGAATCGGAAGCAGGCCGTCCTGCGGCGCCGTGGATAGGACGGCGCCGATTCTCCTGGCGATCTCCCGGTGCGACGGAACCAGTTGCTCCTGCGCGCGAACGGGATCGAGATGGGCCGCCAGGCGCTCGTCCAGGTAATCGATCCCGGCGAGATAATGCAGCGTCCGCTCGTCGATTCGCAGCGGGCTGGAGGTGACCGGGGCGACGGGACCGCCCGACAGCTCGATCAGGCGCCAGCGGCGCAGCGGAGCCATCGGGGTGACAGCGCTCCAGTGCGCTCCCGGCAGCGCGGCCAGCGCCAAGCTGAACGTGGGCCACGGCCGCGCGGCGTCTCCATTGGCCCTGGCGCACAGCCCCGCAAATGAGGCATCCAGTTCCATGCCTGCGCACAGCAGCAGCACGCTTCGCTCGAAGGGCGAAAGCTCAAAGTTGGAACATAGGGCCCTCAGCGCCCGCGGCTCCGGCTCAGGAGAATTCGGCGCGGCCGGCCGCCCCCCCGGTCCGGTGTTGGCGTACACCTCGAGCAGCGCCTTCACCTCCGCCAGCGCTGCCACCAGCGCCCTCTGATTGTCCGCCAGCCAGCTCTGGTTTTCCCCTGCCATCTACACAGCCACCTCAACCCTGTGAGAAGTTTGCCCGTATCGCGACGCTAATGCGCCGCCGGCCCTCATCGCCCGGCTCATAGTGTATACAATTTGCGCGGCATTCGTGTTGGACGGCTGATAAACAGGCGAATCAAGGTATTGAGTTGTTGCAACCGTTGGACCTTATGGTTCAGACCGCAATCGTCGCCCCAGCTAAAGGGCAGGTTCAACCCTGCCCTCGCTCAATCGGGTGTGACGCGCGTGGCCGCCAGAGTGCCCGAGAAGGTGCCCGTCGGATTCCCGGAAACGTCGTAGTATTTGATCGTGTACGTGCCGGCGTATTTATTGCCGCCGGAAGTCACCGTCACGGTCTCGAAAATGTATGCCGTCCCCGTCAGGTTGCCGCTGCTGTCGAAGGTCCACGACGGATGCTTGAGCTTGAAGGTCTGCGGCCCGGTTTGCGTCCAGGCGCCCAGGCACACGTTGCCTTCAATCGGGTCCGTGAAGTCGTTGAGGATTTCCGTGCCGTCGCTGTGCCAGGCGTCGAAGGCCACGTCCACGCTAGTCCCTTCCGAATAAAAGGTGACGCTCCACAGGCCCACAACGGAACTCCCGGGTCGGGCGGGATCGTCCGCTGGCGTTTCGCTTGGCGCCGCCGGTGTTTCGCTGGGCGCCGCTGTCATGGCGGACGGCAGAAGTGCTGGCGCCCGCATTGCGATGGCGCCCAGTTTGTTGCTGCAGGCGTTGGCATTAGGCGCGAGGCCGGCCCCGAGGGCCAGAATCGCGCCGGTGATGGCGATCATTTTGATTTTTCGTTGCATGATGTTCGTCCTTTTCCTGATTGATTTGGGAAACCATGCCCCCTGGCGCGGCTTACCCTTCGTTCTAGAGGGTCGGTACGTCCGCCGGGCGGCCGGCGGCTTGGCCGTACGCGGTCAGGCACAGCGCCCGAAGACTGCACATGACCGCTCGCGTATGTTTCTTTTGCCCTCCTATGCGGCAATCGACGGTTATACGCCGCCGGGCGGCTTTTCGGATTCATCGCCGCGCGTGAAACCGAGTTGTGCTGGGGCGGCGTATTTCATTCGGGTAGCGCGAAATGTCATCAGCGGCTATAATCCATGGAACGAATCGTGTACTGGGTGAGCGTATGTTTCCGCTGATCTTGGCAGTTCTGGCGATGGAGGATGGGGATGTCGTGCTGCGGCTGCAGCGGCGAGAACCGCAAGCCCTGGCCGAACTTTACGACCGTTACGGTGGGATGATCTACCGGCTGGCGCTGCGGATCGTCCGGGACACCGGAATTGCCGAGGACCTGGTGCAGGAGACTTTCCTGCGGGCATGGAACCGCGCCGGCGCGTTCGATTCGGAACGCGGAGCGGCTGGTCCCTGGCTGCTGGCCATCGCCCGCAATCGCGCCCTCGATTATCTTCGTGCACAGTCGCGCCGCGGCGCGAACATGATGGAGTTGAATGAGACCGAGCATCCCGCGCGGTTCGTGGGTCTTCCGGCCGAGGCGCTGAATTTCGACATGGCGCGGCAGGTCAAGCGCGCGCTGGAACAGCTCAGTGCCGACCAGCGCGTAGCCATCGAGCTGGCCTATTTCGAAGGCATGTCGCAACCCGAAATCGCCGAACGCATGGGCCAGCCCCTCGGCACGGTGAAAACCTGGATGCGGCGGGCGATGCTGCGGATGCGGGAAAGCCTGGGGTCCGAAAACCGATGACTTGTGAAGAACTGCGACCCGACTATTTGCTGTACGCGATGGGAACCATGGGTGAGCCCGATAGCCGTGAGCTCCGCGCGCACTTGGACCGCGGTTGCGCGGCCTGCACCGAAGGTTTGCGCCAGGCGTACGCGCGGGCCTATTCGATGGGCGCCATCCTCGATGGCCCCGAAGCGCCGCGCGCGCTACGCGGGCGGGTGCTCGCGATTGCCGCCTCTGGGGACCGCCGGACGCCGGCGCTCCGTCCGCTGCCGTTGTGGGCCCGGCCCGTCGTCTCCTGGCAGGGAAGGGCGTTGGCCGCGGCAGTGATCGTGCTTGCGCTGGTTCCCGGATTGATCTGGTATCGCGAACTGTCGGAATCGCGCGCCAGGCAGGCTGCGACAGCCTCGCTCCTCGCCGAGGAACAGCGCTCCTCGGCTGCCTGGCGCGAGGCGGCAGCCAGGCTGAGGGGCGACGCGTCCCCTGAGGCAGTGCCCATCTTCGCGCTCGATTTGGAGCGTGGCGACGGGGGCGGCGGGACGTTGAAGCAACTGGCGGTTCCGCGCGGAGCTCACGCGGTCGTCCTGGCGCTGCCGGCCGATCTGGTCCGCCAAGCTTCGGCCGCCGAACTTCGAAACGCATCCGGACAGACGATTTGGACTGCCTCTAATCTGCCCGCTGGCAACGCGGATTCCACCGGGCTGACCATTCCCGGCCAGCTTCTGTCGCCTGGGCGTTACGTGGTGGTGTTGCTGGCGGGTGATCAAACGCTGGCGCGCCTGCCGTTCCAGGTGACCTTGCGGTAGCCGGCGGGGTTGCCGCCCCCAGCCCTATCTCCAGTCGCCTTCGAGCGAGAATCCAGCCCAATCGTAAGGCGCCGAACGCAGCGGATTTCGCATCAGCCGGAGCTTGGCCGATCGCAGCGCTTCGCTGGCCGGCACGTGCGAGCCCAGCAGCGCCTGGTAAAAACCGGACATCAGATCCGTCGTTGCCGAGTCCGCCACCCTCCACAGACTGGCGATGACGCGCGGTGCGCCGGCATACATAAATCCGCGCGCCAGACCGAGCAGTCCTTCGCCGCGCAGTTCCTTTCCGAGCGCGGTCTGGCAGGCGCTCAGCACCACCAGATCGGCCCCCAGTTTCAGATTCGCCACCTCGTCGGCCCGCAGAAAACCGTTCTGCGGCCGTCCCTGCCGGTCCACCAGAGAGAATACCAGGCCCGAAAGCCGCGGATCGCGGCTGTTCATCAAGCCGTGCGTGGCAAAGTGGACGATGCGATAATCCGCCAGCCTGGGATCCTGGACCGCGGCGAGGCTGGCGTCGAAATCGAGCGCCTCCCAACGCTGCTTTTCCGGCGCGAGCGCGGAAATGGCCGTGGCTTCCCGGCGGCTGGAAACCAGCCGGTCCATATCGGCAAGTCCGGCGTCGCCGGCGGACCGAGTTAACTCCGCGCCGCGGGCCGCCTTGGTCGGCGCCTCGACCTCCGGCCGCACTCTCGGATCGCTGTTGCTGAACACCGGATCGGCAAACACCGCGACCAGCTTGGACGCCGGCCGGCGGTCCCTGGTTCGATCCCGCATCAGTTTCAGACTGGAAAGCGAAACCACCGCGACTACGTCGTTATCCTCGATCAATCGGCGGCCGCGACTGGAGAAAAGCGCATCGAACGGGATGTAGGCCAGGGCGCCGTCCGGAACCACTACCACGCGCTTGCCGCGGATATCGTCCCGAACCCGTGCGAGCAGCATCTGGCTGAGTGCCTCGCAATCGGCGGGCGAATCCTGGCGAGCGCTCCACGCGGCATAGAGCTTGCGGGCCACGGCTTCGATTTGGGCGCGTCCCCCGAGCGGCACCGCGCGGGTTCCTTCCGAGGTCACAACGAACACGTAGCTGGCGTCGCGGCCCAGACTGTACTCGAGCACCACGGTCTTCGCGTCAAGCTCCCTGGCGAGTTCGACCAGGGACGCTTTGCCGGTATCCGGTGCCGTACCGGAAGGCAGGCGATGGCGCAACAAATCGTAGAGCGACCGCGCGCGGGATGCTTCCGCGGTTTCAAACGCGCCGGTCACATCGCCCACCGCGACCTGAAGCGCGACTTTCAGGTCGTACTGATCGCGAACCGTGGAAAAAAAGGCGGCGCGCAGGTCGTAGTCCGGTACGCCCGCGCGCACGGTTTCTGAAAGACCCAGAGCTTCGTCGATCGCCGTCAGCGCTTCTTGCTCATGGCCGAGCGCTTTCTGGCAGCGCGCCAGCCGGTATAGGGCTTCGGCGCGCGATCGCTTCTCCCCGATCTCCGCGGCGATCCGCGCCGCGTCGGTGGCCGGCTGGACGCCATCACCGGGATTCCCGCGCGAAAGCTGCAAGGCGGCCAGGCGCGCGAGGGACTCGGCTTCACCGCGGCGGTTTTCCATCGACCGCTGCGCCGCCAGCGCGTCGGCAAGTGCTTTCTGGGCGGCTTCGTATTGCCCCGTGGCGGTGAGCGCCACCGCCTTGGCGCTGAGCTGGTTCCCCCAGTCCTTGGTCTTCCCCCACTGCTCCTGGAGGCGCATCGCGCGGTCGAAAGTCTCCACCGCCTGCGGGTAGCGGGCCAGCGCCATCAGGACGCTGCCCAGGTTCATGGTCGCGGTGGATTCTTCAGAGTGATCGCCTACCTCGCGGTCGATCTCGAGGGCCTTTTGAAATAACTCCAGCGCTTCCTCATCCTGGCCGAAGGCATGGCGCAGAACGGCGATTTTGCCCGTGGTGTTGGCCTCGCCTCGGCGATCGTTTCCCTGTTTTCGTAACTCGAGCGCCCGCTCAAAGGCCCCCAGCGATTCGTCGAGATCGCCCTGGGTGTAATGAATCGCACCCAGGTTGCTCCAGGCTGCCCCCTCGTTGGCAACGTTCCCCAGCTCGTGCTGGATCGCCAATGCCTTCTCGAACTCGCCGATCGCCTGCCGCTCCTCGCCCAGCTCGTGGTACGCCAAGCCAAGGTTATTGAGCACCACCGCTTCTTCGTTGCGATTACCGATCTCCTGCGCCAGCCGCAGCGACTGCTCCTCCACTTCAATCGCCCGGCGCTGGTTGCCAAGCCGCGATTCGACCAGGCCGATATTATTCAACGCGCCCTGCTCTTCCTGCTTGTCTCCGACGGATTGAAACATCGGCAGAGCGGCACTCAGATTCTCCAGCGCCACCTTGAAGTTTCCGAGCCGGAGAGACAGCACCCCGATCTGTTCCAGCGCCTTGGCTTCCTGTGCCGTGTCGTGGAGCTCATGCCATAGCGGAGCAGCCTGCCGATATTCGGCGATGGCCTGTTCCATCGCCTTGCCGGTGCGCTGGTCCGCCAGCTTCCCGGCGTCCTCCATCAGCCGGCGGGCGCGATCGGCGGGCGCGGATTGGTCCGGCCCCTGTGCCAGAAGCCAGCTCCACGCGCCGAGTGCGCACATCCTCCGCACGAACCGCATGATCCCGGTATTATATGCCATCGGAGGCGTCTTTCCCGGCCAGCCTGAATCTGTTCGCCCGGCGCAGCGCGTACTACCGGCATGTCCCTGAATCCGATAGCGCGCGGCCGGCGTAATGAAAATGCGGAGGGAAAGATGAACTCAGGTTTTCCGCGGGAACCCTGCAGCGCAAGCGTCTGGATCAGCGGTGCGACGGGGTTCTTGGGGCGGAATCTAGCCGCGGCTCTGCTCTCCCGCGGCCACCGGGTTTGTGCCCTGGTTCGTGCGGGCTCGGAAAACCGCGTGCCTGCCGGCTGCCGAACCGCCATCGGCGATCCGCTGGATTACGCGAGTTATCGCAACCTGCTCAGCGAGGCCGACACGCTCGTGCACCTGGTGGGCGTCAGCCACCCGAGCCCGGCCAAAGCGGCGCTGTTCCGTCAGGTCGATCTGCCGGCCGCTACGGCCGCCGTGCATGCCGCACGGGCTGCCGCTATCCGCCACTTCGTATACGTAAGCGTGGCCCACCCGGCGCCCATGATGAGAGAATACATCGCGGTGCGTTCCAACGTCGAGGAATTCATACGCGCAGCCGGCCTGAACGCCACCATTTTGCGGCCCTGGTACGTGTTGGGGCCCGGCCGGCGGTGGCCTCTTGTGCTGGCGCCGCTTTACTGGATGTTGGGAGCACTGCCGGCAACCCGCGATTCGGCACGCCGGCTGGGATTGGTCACCCTTTCGCAAATGACTCAAACTATGGCGCTGGCAGTGGAGCGGCCGCCGGAAGGCATTCGAATTCTCGAGGTCCCGGAGATCCGCGCTGGCTCGCTCGGGGTGCCGGGCCGTCAGAGTTCATCGTCAGATCAGCGGCTTCCAGCTCCGACAGATGCAAAAACAGGCAATTCGTAAGGAGAGACAAATGACGACCGAGAACATAGTAGACCTGCGGGCACGGCGGGACGCCGTGGTGAAAGCCCATATCGAGGCGGAAACGATCCAGCACAACGTGGCGGCGGCGTTGGCGACGTTTCATCATCCCCGCTATGAGGTGCCGGCTATGGGCGCCGTGGTGGATGGCGGGGAGGCGGTGCACGGCTTGCTGACCCAAATGCTGGGCGCGTTTCCGGATTTCTGGCTGGAGCAGATCGCGGTGCATCATGCCGACAACGCCGTGATTGTGGAATGCCGCTTCGGCGGCACGCACCGCGGACCGTGGGCCGGTATCACCGCCACCGGAAACCGGATGGAAGTTCAGGCCGCGTGCATTTTCGTGTTCGAAGGCGACCTCCTGGTCTGCGAGAAGGTATACTTCGATCACGCTACCGTCCTGCGCCAACTGGGCGCCTGACGCGCCGGCTGCAACCCCAATCGGGGTCTACTGACAAAAGAGCTTGAAGCCTCCATTCCCTGCTAGGTGCGTCGCCAGTTCAACGGTCGACTAACTGTTGAGGGAATGGCTCCCACTTTCGAACTGCTATCCCCTTCGGTAGAACTCCGAGTGCCCTCAGCTCAGGTGCGGGCGCGATTGACCGCCTGGTGAGGCGATCAGCATGCGCGGCCAAAATCGGCCCGTGAAATGATCTGACCGTGCGGAGTCATTGAAACAACGTGTCCCTTGGCCATCACCGGAGCTAAATCGCCTGCGATGCCGATATCCAGCAGCGAATCCACTTACAAAGAACTGAAACCAAGACCGTTGGGCTTTGGACCCAAAGGTCTCTCCCTTTCAGGCGCCAGCCTGCAGCGATGTCCGCTAATCGGATTTACAGATCTGGTTAAGCTTAACCTCCAAAAACACCTGGAAAATCAGTGCTTCGGCGCGTGTCGACCGCGCGGCGCCGCCCTTGTGGTAGCGGGTCGTTGGAACGAAGTAGATGCGGTTCACGAGGCCTGAATTCGGCCGCAGTTCGAAGAGTCTGGTAGCAAGCTCTTTTTTGCCTTTTTTGCTTTTCTTGGAAGTTATTGATTAGGAAGGAGTTTTGGTTGCGGGGGAAGGATTTGAACCTTCGACCTTTGGGTTATGAGCCCAACGAGCTACCAGACTGCTCCACCCCGCACTCTTATCCTAACGTATGGCCTCGCTCCCGGTCAACGTGCGGCACGCCATGGGGTGCGCGACGTGGAAGTGACGGGATGAGGGTTTTCTTTTTTGGGGCCCGAATCTTAAAGTACGAAAGACGGTAAGAAGGAGAACCGCATGACTGATCCGCTTTCCACCTTGATTGACGACCGATCCACGCTGCTCCGACAGATCTCCGAACTCGGCGACTTCCAACCAGGTTCCATCACCAGCGCCACTCGCCGCTGCGGAAAACCGGGGTGTCATTGCGCCAAACCCAATGACCCTGGACATGGTCCGCACTTTCAGCTCACCGAGAAGATCGGCGGGAAGACCGCTACGCAGGATCTTGCCTCCCCAGCAGCCGTGCGCAAGGCCGAAGCGGAGATCGCCGAGTTCCGGCGGTTTCAGTCTTTGACCGGCAAATTGGTCGAGGTCAATCGAACGCTCGGCCGTTTGCGGTCGCTGCAACAGACCGAGCAGACGCCGCAGGAAAAAAAACGGCGGAAGCGATCCGCCGGGAAGTCGCTCGCGAAGTAGATCCAACTGCTGCGCGTCATCTTCAACGGCCGCCGTCAATCGGGGCGCCTCGATCTGGAAGCCACCGAGATGGCTGTGCACTCGGCCATGCACCACGCCGGGGCAACCGCGCTGAGCGAACTCCTGCAATTCCCAGTGCCGGGAGCCGACCGGCGGAACATTCCTTGCGCTTGCGGCCATCAGGCTCATTACCGGCTCCTGCGCTCCAAGCCGGTGCTGACCGCGGTGGGCATGGCACTGTCACACCGGTCAGTTCCCCGCCGACATCGAATTGGACATCGAACACACGGATCTCTCTCCCGGGGTGCGCCGTATGCAAGCCATCGTGGGACAGGAAGCTTCCTTCGATCACGGACGCCAGCAGATGAAACTGCTCGCCGATCTGGAGGGGACCACCAAGGCCGTGGAGCGCACGGCGGAGGCGATTGGCGCAGACATCGCCGAGCTCGTGTGGCGGATACGGGGAAACGCTGCTGCAGGATCTCTACGTGCGGGCCGACCTTCTGGTGCCCGCCAGCGCGGCGGGAGTAGTGCAAGCCGGTCCGTACTTCCGCAGCCGCTCCGCGGGACCGGGAGATGGGATCATCGGCGGCACCTCCGCCGGCTACTGGGTGATGCTGACCAGCGCCGGCGAAGTGCGGCTGCGGGGGCTGAATCCCAACGCAGTGATTGCCACCAGCGGGGTTCCGGCTTCTTTCAACGCGGCGGTTTTTCATACGCTGGAAGCCGTGGCGCAGGGGTCGTCTCTCCAGGTCTGGCTGGACGGCGCCCGGTTGACGTTCACGCAAAACGGGGCCGTCGTCAGCACCGTGGCTCTGCCAGCCACCGCTGGTTCGAACAACGGCACCGCGGGCATCGCATTTGCCGACGAGGACAATCGTGGCAAGGCCGGAGGTCAGCAGGTGAAGAACCTGGTGATTGCGCAGGTGGGGAACTAGCGCGTCACGCGAAACGACTGCACCGGTCTACCTAATGGCGAGCTTCACGCGCGCCGCAGGGAGTTGCGAACCGGGCGGGCGGGTGAAGTGCGCGTGAGGTTTACAGACTTGCCGCACTCCTGCTCGGAAAGGGCTGCGCCCCCGGTCCAGCAGGGCTTCATCCTGGGCAGCCTTCCGGAGGAACAGTCGAAAATGACCTTCGGGTTTTCACCCCAAGCAAAAGGAGTTGGTACTCCCAGGAGCGCCGGACAGGGCCAAGTTCTAGATAGAAACCTCGGAAACTGCGTTTAGATATCCGTGTGTCCTATCCAATGTCGACTGTTAACGCGGGTCTTGCCAAAGCGCGCCAAGTGTTCACCAAACACAGAGGGATGCTTCGTACCAGCGACGCTATTCGCTTCGGCGTTCACCCCCGTCGACCGCGCAAAAGTGTTCGCGGTATAAGGCCGCACGCGACCGGAGGGTGTCGCGGCCAGACCCACGTGCGGCGGGCCGATGCCCGACGCACGCGCAGTAGCAAGCTGCCCTCAAACGAACACCTTCGCGCGGCCACGGTGCCAGGCGGCCAATCAGGCGGAGATGGGGTCTTCGTCCCGGTAGCCCTGGCCGGCGATGAAATCATGAATCTGGCGGTTGGGGACCGCCAACGGCAGGGACAACGCGAAAACGGACCACGCGATGGAAAGGTTAATCAAGACGGAACGGCCATTGATGTCGAAGGTCCGTTCGATGGGCTTCTCC
>Ga0187887_10001231_pt1 | contig 22325 bp, 22 predicted proteins | sample June2016WEW_7_10_FD_132977 | JGI IMG/M metagenome (GOLD analysis project Ga0187887, IMG submission 132977) | Peatland microbial communities from SPRUCE experiment site at the Marcell Experimental Forest, Minnesota, USA - June2016WEW_7_10 | ecosystem: Environmental > Terrestrial > Soil >... | reverse complement strand
TGAAGTCTGCGGATATTCCCTACATCGCCTTCAAGTACGCGGAAAACTCCGGGCAGATGCAGCCGATTCGCGAGCAAGCCGGAACTTTTGCCGACTCAATCAAACTCTGGAGCGCAACATGACGGTCATCGTCACGCCTAAAGGCGCACCGGCCAAGGCGGTCGCCAAAGACGATTCGATGCTGAAGCAGAAGGAAATGATGGCCGCGCATTACGATCGGCTGAGCAACGCGCCGGAGACTGGCGACAAGGTCGCTTCGACCTTCGTTCCGGGTAACCTCAACGAACTTATCATGTGTTTCGATCTCTTGAACAATCTTCCGGAGGTCAACGCAATCCAGAGCGGACTGCGCCGCCAATCGGGTGCCTACGTTCTCGAGGCCGAGAAAATTGGCCACTCCGAGGATGTCTGCACCTATGTGAAATCCGACATTGGAATGATGGCGAAAGGCAATATCGGTCCAAACGGTCGCCGCCTGCCGGATCCGGACGTGCTGCTGCTTTCCTACACCGGCTGCTTCACCTTCATGAAGTGGTTTGAGCTGCTGCGCGAACAATACAAGTGCGAGACCATCATGCTGCATACGCCCTATATGGGCGACGGCAAGATCACCAAGAATATGGTCGACTACATGGTCAAGCAACTCAAGGAAGAGGTGATCCCGACGCTTGAGCGTATCTCCGGCGTCAAATTCGACATCGATCGCCTGCGCGAATACCTCAAGAAGTCGTCAAAGGCCGAAGACGATCTGGTTCGCGTGCTGCAAGCTGCAAAAACCAAGCCGTCTCCGATCGATGCGTATTTTGGCGGCATCTACTACATCGGGCCGATCTTCGGTGCGTTCCGTGGCACCGACGACGCCATCGATTACTATAAGTTTCTGCGCGCCGAGGTCGAAGAACGCATCGCGGAAGGCAAGGGTCCAGTAACCCCTGACGGCGACATGGGAAGGGAAAAATACCGTCTCGTCGTCGAAGGTCCGCCGAACTACACCAACTTCCGGCAGTTCTGGAAGATGTTCTACGACGAGGGCGCCGTCGTGGTCGCCTCGAGCTACACCAAAGTCGGGGGCGTCTACGACTTCGGCTTCCGCCACGATCCAAACAAGCCGCTCGAGACGTTGGCGGAATACTGCCTGGGCGTCTACACCAATCGCAGCCTGCCGATGCGCATCGACATGCTGGCCAATTATATCAACGAATACGAGGCCGATGGGCTTTTGATCAATTCGATTAAGAGCTGCAACAGCTTCTCGGCCGGCCAACTCTTGATCATGCGGGAAGTCGAAAAGCGCACCGGAAAGCCGGCGGCGTTCGTCGAATCCGACCTGGTCGACCCACGCTATTTCTCGGCGGCCAATATCAAGAATCGCCTCGAAAGCTACTTCCAGATGATCGAGCAGAAACGTGCCGGCGTGCACGCGGCGGCGTGAGGAGACTTGCATGAAGACGTTCGTCGGCATCGATCTCGGGTCAACGACGACCAAAGCCGTCATTCTTGACGAGGACCGCGACGTCATCGGTCATGGCATCACCAATTCGCGTTCGAACTACGCGACTGCGGCGCGGGTGGCAAGCCAGGAAGCCTATGTCGACGGCCAATTCACGCTGTTTCGGCGAGCGCTGAGCGAAGCGCATGCGCAGATCGATCTCGACGCTTTCCTTGGCGTGTTGGAACGGGCCTTTCGTCTCGAGCAGTTCCTAGAGCAACTGGAAGACCTCGAACAAACCTGCGGCGGTCAGATCCATGGCGAACGCTTCGTCAAAGCCGGTTCGGCGGTGCAGGAATCGCTTGCCGAAGTGTTCCGGCGGCTGCGCGAGGAAGCACCCGAGCTTTACGCTCCCGGCGCCAAGCGCAAATCAGATTTCTTCCGTGATATCGCGGGGTCGCGCTACCATGCGCATGCCGAGGAGGTCGCGCGCGACGCCAAGCTTCCCTATGATCTTCTGCTTAACGTCTACGACAAATCGATCATTGAGGTGGAGAACCGACCGCCAGCGGGCGAGTTAAGCGACAAATTCCGCCGCGCGCTCGGCCGGGTTTTAGCGAGCGAGCCGTCGGTCAAATCGGCTGCCGCCGACATCCAGCAGATGATCGAAGCCGCGCTTGCCGTCGAGCTGGAAGAAACCTACCTGGTCGGCACCGGTTACGGCCGGGTGACGCTGCCGTTCTCGAAGGAACATATACGCTCCGAGATCCTGTGCCACGGCCTCGGCGCGCATCTAATGTATCCCCAGACCCGCACCGTGCTCGATATCGGTGGCCAGGATACCAAGGGCATCCAGGTCGATGCAAACGGCATCGTCGCCAATTTTCAAATGAACGACCGCTGCGCCGCGGGATGCGGGCGCTATCTGGGCTATATCGCCGACGAGATGAATATGGGTCTGCACGAACTTGGCCCCATGGCTATGAAGTCGGACCGGCCCGCGCGTATCAACTCGACCTGTACGGTGTTCGCCGGTGCCGAGCTGCGCGACCGTCTCTCGATCGGCGAAAAGCGCGAGGATATTTTGGCCGGGCTGCACCGCGCCATCATATTGCGCGCGATCTCGATTATCTCGCGATCGGGCGGCGTGACCGACGAATTCACATTCACCGGCGGCGTGGCGAAAAACGAAGCCGCCGTGCGTGAACTGCGCAAGGTCATCAAGGAGAACTACGGCGAGGTCACCATCAACATTAATCCGGACTCGATCTATACCGGCGCCCTTGGCGCGGCGGAATTCGCGCGCCGGGCCCATGTGGGACAAGCGGAGGGGAGCGAACAATGACCATCGCTGCGGGGATCGATATCGGCACCGCGACCATCAAGGCTGCGCTGTTCAGGGTCGAAAACGGCCAGGAAACCTGGCTATCGCGGTACATGATGCGAATCCGGCAACGCGATCCGATGGAATTGGCTCAGGTCGCTTATGACGCGGTGCTCGACGATGCGAAGCTGAAACCCGAAGACGTCAATTATGTAGCGACGACCGGCGAAGCCGAAAGTGTGCCGTTCCACACCGGCCACTTCTATTCGATGACGACGCATGCGCGCGGCGCCATCTACCTCGACCCGGAATCGCGCGCCGCGCTCGACATGGGCGCGCTGCACGGACGCGCGATTAGCATCGATCCGCGCGGCAAAGTTCTCAATTACAAGATGACCAGCCAATGCGCGTCGGGCTCGGGCCAATTCCTGGAGAATATCGCCCGCTATCTGGGCATCGCGCAGGAGGAGATTGGCGCCTTGTCGGAGCAGGCCGACAATCCGGAGGTCGTGTCCAGCATCTGCGCCGTGCTGGCGGAAACCGACGTCATTAACATGGTGTCGCGCGGCATTACCGCACCCAACATCCTCAAGGGAATCCATTTATCGATGGCGGCGCGGTTATCCAAACTGCTGAAATCGACCGGCGCACTCAAAGGCGTCGTCATGCTCACCGGCGGTCTGGCGCTCGACAAGGGGCTGGTCGCCGCCTTGGAAGAGGATATCGGCCAAATAAAGGATATGGCCGCCACGGAAGTCCGCAGTCATCCGGACTCCATGTACGCCGGCGCCATTGGCGCGGCGCTCTGGGGCGCGTACCGGTTCGACAAACTTGCCGCGCAAGGCAACTTGCCCAAAGCGGCCTGATCGAGGAAGACGACAATGGCACTCATGATCATAGACACGTGTACGGCATGCGATGCTTGCGAGCCGGTTTGTCCGAACGAGGCAATCACCGCTGGAACGCTGATTTATGTCATCGATCCGATGAAATGCACCGAGTGCGTCGGAGCCGAAGACGAACCGCAATGCAAGCTGGCCTGTCCCGCCGAATGCATCGTTGCGAACCCAGATTGGCCCGAGACCCCAGATGAGCTGCTCGCAAAGTATCAGCAGCTGCATGGCTGACGCTGTTGCCGATGCTCGGCAAAGGACGGATCACAAGAGAGCAGCCTCACGCGCAATCTGTCGAGACTAAAAGAGGTGTCATGGCCACGCCGCCCCCCACATCAACTCGTAGCACTCGCCCGATCGGCGTCGCGGACCTGGAACAGGTCATTGCGATCGATCGCGTCAATGTCGGCCACGGTCGCCGGCACTTTTTCGAAAAGCGTTTCGCGGCAGCGAAAGCGCGGCCCGACGATTTCGTCCACATCGGCGTCATCGTCGACGACAAGCTGTGTGGCTTCGCGATCGCGCGCATTTTGCGCGGCGAGTTCGGCCAAAAGGACGCCGTTGCGGTCGTTGATGCGCTCGGCGTGGCGCCGGAACGCCGCGAGCATGGGCTCGGGCAAAGCCTCATGGAGGGGTTGATCGAAACGTCGCGCGGTAACGGCGCCCGTTGCGTGCAGTCGCAGGTGAACTGGAAGAACGACGAGCTGTCGCGATTTTTCAACAGCGCCGGCTTCGTGCTCGCGCCGAGGCTCGCACTTGAACGTCCGATGAGCATACTGAGTGAAGAATTAGGCGAGGAAGCATGACCGAGACAGCCAAGACCAAGTCCCAGCGCCGGCGGTTCACCATTCCGGAGCGGATCGGCGGGGACGCGGAAATCAATTACGGCAAAGCTCCGGCGCCGGACTTCGGCCCCTTGGCGCGCGACCGCATTCCGGTTCGTGGCATGAAGGAAACCGACCTGCGCAAATTGGTCGACATCGACAGCCGCATCACCGGCCGCGACCGATCCGACTATTTCGACCGCAAGCTCGAGGAGGCGCTGTTTGAGTCGGATGTGCGGGTCTCGCTGGTGGCGGAGCAAAACGGCGAGCCGGTGGGTTTCGTCATGGCGCGGGTCGACTTCGGCGAATTCGGCCAGGTCGAGCCGACCGCCGTGCTGGATACGATCGGTGTCGATCCGGACTTTCGTAATCAAGGTATCGGACGCGCGCTGCTGTCGCAGCTGTTCATGAATCTGATGACGCTGCGGGTCGACGGCGTCCGGACTGAAATCGGTTGGTCAGACCAGAGCCTCGTCACCTTCCTCGACCGCTGCGATTTCCGCCCCTCCCAACGACTGTGCCTCGATCATGCAATCACCACCTGACAGCCAGCCGCGGTTCGACTTCGCTGGCCAATGCGCCATCGTCACTGGCGGTTGCCGCGGCATTGGTCGGGCCATCGCCGATGCCTTGGCCAGCGCCGGGGCCGAGGTCGATGTATTCGACGTCGGTGCGCCCCCGGCCAACGAAAACTTTCCGCACCGGTTCCTCCATGTCGACGTGACCGATGCCGAGGCCGTCGGCCGGGCGATAGCCGGTCTGCCGAAGGCGGCCAGCCTTTTGGTTAACAATGCCGGCATCACCCGCGACCGTTCGCTTATGAAGATGAGCGACGCCGAATGGGCAAGCGTGCTTAACGTCAATCTGACCGGCGGCTTCAACATGATCCGCGCTGTTGCCCCGGCTATGACTGCCGCCGGTTTCGGGCGGATCGTGAGCATCACCTCGATCAACGGGCTGCGCGGTAAATTCGGTCAGGCAAATTATGCCGCCGCCAAAGCCGGGTTGGTCGGCCTGACCAAAACCGCGGCGCGGGAATTTGGCAAGAAGGGTATTACGGTCAATGCCGTGGCACCCGGTATGGTGATGACGGATATGGCGCGGGTGCTGCCCGCGGAAGTGCTCAAACGGGCGGTCGACGAAGCGGCGCTCAATGAGCTCGCACACCCCGAAGACATCTCCAGCGCAGTGCTGTTCCTGCTGTCGAATGCCGCGCGTGCCATCACTGGCGAAGTGATCCGGGTAGACGCTGGCCAATATATTTGATGGCACTGCCGAAAAAAGCTTGCTCAGCGACCCCAGCGCTCCATGCGAAGCATTAATCCGTCTTCGCAGTCCGGGCCGCCACCGCAGTGCGACTCCAGGATCTCGTGACTCCAGCCGCGCTCGTCGAGCTCTGGATAGAGGAAGATCGGTTCACATTCAAAATGACCGACTAGGGCGCTGTCGATCCCGCCGCTATCGATCGCCTGCATAAGCGCTGCGATGGGCTCAGAAGCACCGCGCAGATCAATATGCACGGCGTCGGCTGTTCGCCACATCCGCGGGTTCGGTTGCGATTGTTCTTCCGCTCGCACGCTAGTCACGGCGATGCCCTCCTCGGATCAGACTACAAATCGGTACCATAATGCGTAATTATACGCTATGTTTTTATCGGCATTTCGTCGACATCGGTTTGTTGGCCGAAAGGTAGTGACGCATTGGCAAAATCCACGCAGGCACCAGCAACCGGTTCGACCACCATGCGGGTGCGTCGCGTGCGCGCAGGCGACATGCCGGACGTGATCGCGCTGGACACCCGAGTCACCAAACTCGCCAAAGCGGATTATTGGGACGACGTTTTCCGACGTTTCGGCAATCAGCGCTCCCACGAGCGGTTCTTTCTCGTGGCGGAAGATCGCAGCGACCGGACCAAGCCGCATCTACTTGGCTTTATCATAGGTGAGGTTCGAGCTTGGGAATTCGGCTCGACTCCCTGCGGGTGGGTGTTTGCGCTGTCGGTCGAGCCGGAGATGCGTTTGCGTGGTACTGGAAGCGCGTTGATCGAGGCGATCTCCCGCGAATTTCGCAATGTGGGCATCGGCAAGATGCGCACGATGGTCGCCCGAGACGCCCGGCTTCCAATGTTGTTCTTTCGCAGCGAAGGAATGATGGCTGGACCCTATATCCAACTTGAGAGGGATCTCGATTGACGGGGCAACGGTGCCCTTGCGATCTCGACCGGATCGGCTAAGCGGTGGCGACGCATGAGACTGCAGATTTCGACGCAACTTGCGATTTTCGCACTCCTAGAGCTCGCCGCCCGCGAAGGCCAACAGGTATCGGTCGCCGAGATCGGCGAAAAATACGGCGTCTCCAGTCACCATCTGGCGAAAGTGATGCATGTCATGGGCCGCGCCGGACTGGTGCGATCGGCGCGTGGCGCCGGCGGCGGCTACCAATTTGCGGGCAATGCACGGCGAATGACGCTGCTGGACGTGGTGCAGCGGTTCGAGGACTTGAATGCCGTTGAGCAGCACACCGGGGTTGCCGACGCCACGGCCGAGGGCCAAGCCCTGCGCCAGGTTCTCAGCGAAATCGACGATATCGCGCGGGCGACACTGGGGTCGATCACCATTGCGACGATGCGCAAGCTGGTGGATCGCCATAGTGCCGGCAACGGCCGGCCGGGGCCGAAATCGGTCGCGCCGCGGCTGCCAGATTGATCGCTGCTTTGCGTCTATTCTTTGTGCGACGCAGCATAAATAGACGGCAGCAGAGCCGGATCCGTTGATAAAGATCAAAGCATCGCCTCCGATCTGTTCCATGAATCGGTCGCTACGATCTGAGGCTGCTCATTATGTCATCGAGGCTAACGGCCGGCGACATTCAGATCATTTCACGTATCGCGGTCTTTCGTGGACTGAAGGCTGAAACTGTTGAGCAAATCATCGCGCCGGCCACGGCGATGATGCTGCGTCCCCATGAGTGGATCGTTCGGCAGGGCGATCCGGCGACGGCGTTTTTCATCATCATCGATGGGTGGGTGAAACTTTATCGCAGCACTTTGTCAGGCGATGAGGCCGTCATCAATATTTTGGCGAAAGGCGAAAGTTTCGCCGAATCGGTCGCCTTCACCGGCAATCGATATTTTTCCACCGCGGAAGCGGTAAGCGACGCAAGAGTTGGGCGTATCCCTGCCGATCATATCGTGCGTTGCATCCGTGCCAATCCCGATATCGCATTGGCGATGGTAGCGTCGATATCTCAGCACCTGCATAGTCTCGTCGAACAGGTGGAACAGCTCAAGGCGCATAGCGGTGTGCAGCGGGTCGCCGAATTTCTCGCATCGCTGTCGGTGAAGGAGCAAGGTCATTGCTCGGTCATGCTGCCCTATGACAAGATCTCGATAGCAGGAAGGCTCGGCCTAACGCCGGAGTCTCTGTCGCGCGCATTCGCAAGATTGCGAGCGATCGGGGTTGTCGTCGATGCCTCGCATGTGATGGTCGCAGACGTCGGCAAGCTGCGCCAGCTCGCGACCGACGGGCGTAGCACAGTGCGCGTCACGCTCGAATCTTAGCGTTGACGCCACACATTTCTAGCACGGGAGTAGCCGATGCCGGCACAAGTTCTCCACCCGCGCGGCTGGCTGTCGCCGATCGGTTATGCCAATGGGATCAGCGTGGAGGCCGGTCGCATCGTGTTCATCGCCGGCCAAGTCGGCTGGGATTGCGAGCAGCATTTTCTTAGCGACCAGTTGGTTCCGCAATTCGAACAGGCGCTCAAAAATATCCTCGCCATCCTCGCCGAAGGGGGCGGTGCACCAAGCCACATTTGCAGGATCACGGCGTTCTGCATCGACAAGCCGGCCTATCTGGCGGGACGGCGTGAACTCGGCCGCATTTGGAGATCGCTGTTTGGCGATCATTATCCAGTCATGAGCATGATTTTTGTCGCCGACCTTCTCGATACGCCGGCCAAGATCGAGCTGGAAGCAACCGCCGTGGTTCCCGTGCCGCGGAGCTGATTTTGCGTAGTCCCATATGACCGACGCATAACGGTGCGGACAGCTTCACGCCGTGCATTCGACGAATAGACTGGCGGTCAGGCGGCGCGCCAGTGCCGCCGCCGCGACCCGGCGATAATTGGCGGAAGCAATCGTGGTTCGCATCGGCTGCACTTGCCTTTGCACCAGCCGGTCGATCTCGGCGAGGAGCTTTTCGTCGACCACCCGTCCCGCGAAGCTGTCCGTGCCGGTGACGACGAAGGGCCGGGAATTCGTGCCGGTCAGTGCAATGTGCAGCGAGCCGATGGTTGCGCCGGAGGCCGCGAGCGCAATCGCCACGCCGGCCAACGGGTAGTCGAGGGCGCCACGCGTGCGCAGTTTCGCATAAGCGGACGCGGGCGCGTCCGACGGCAGATGGACTGCCACGATGAGCTCGCCTGCGGCCAAAGTAAGATGCGCGCGGCCGTCTTCCACATAGAGCCCGCTCAAGGGAACGCGGCGCCAGCCTTGCGGGCCCGCGATATCGATTTCCGCACCAAGAACGAGCAAAGCCGGGGCAAGGTCGCCCGTATAGGCGGCGTGGCAACGCCTGCCCTGCGGCGCGACATGACACGTGTCGCCGCGATTCTTGAGACAATAGGCGTTGGCGCTCCGCCACCATTCGCTTTGGTTGTAGTAGATGCAGCGGGTATCGAGGCACAGATTGCCGCCGACGGTCGCCATGGCGCGATGCCCGGGGCCGGCGATCGCAGCAGCGGCTTGGGCGAGCGCTCGATAACGGGTGGCAATGAGCGGGTCGCGGGCAAGCGTCGCGATGGTGGTACCAGCGCCGATTGTCACGCCCGGTCCTGTGGTCGCGATCCCGGCGAGTTGTTCGATGCCGGACAAATCGATCAGCATATCCGGGCCGCTGATGCCGCGTCGCATGTTCACCAGCAAATCGGTGCCGCCGGCGATGAAGCGGCTACCCGGGTGTTTCAGACACGCCGCGACGGCTTCATCGACGGTGCTCGGCTGTGCCAGACGGAATGCGGCCAGCGGTGAGGTCATGATGTGGCCCGCAATCTGTGGAGCCTGGCCGCGCGCCGCCGCTGGCTCAGCGCGTCGATGACGCGCTCCGGCGTCGCGGGCAGTACGTCCAGATCGATGTCGATGGCGTTGGCAATGGCATTGACCAGGGCCGGCGGAAAACCGGCCAATGCGCCTTCGCTTGCCTCCTTGGCGCCGAACGGCCCATAGGGATCATGGCTTTCGACGATGTGAACTTCGATGGGCGGAGATTCCGCCATCGTCGGCATGCGGTATTCAAGAAAGCTCGCGTGGGCTGGCAAGCCTTCAAGATAGCGGGTCTCTTCGCAGAGAGCCTGGCCCATCCCCATCCAAACCGATCCCTCGATCTGTCCCGCGACCGCGAGTGGATTGATCGCGTGGCCGCAGTCCAACGCCACCCAGACATTATCGACCGTCACCAGACCGCTCGCGTCGTCGACAGTCACCTCGACCACCTGAGCGGCATAGCTGAAACCCATGGTGGAGCCGACCGCACCGCCACGGTGCTTGCCGCCCTGGAATTCCGGCGGGCAGGTGAATGATCCCTTCACGGTGATAGCGCCCTCGTCGACCAGGGCTGCAGCGACAACTGCAGCGAAGGGCAGAGTCGATTGAACGCCGATGCCGACGCGGAACACTTCGCCTACGCACTCGATCTCATCGGCGCGCGCCTCGAGCTTGCGGGCCGCCGCGGCGACGAGCAGCGCCTTGAGCTTCTTAGCGGCGTCGATCGCGGCGTTGCCCACCATGAAGGTGATCCGCGACGAATAGGCGCCGTTGTCTTTCGGAGTGACGGCGGTGTCGCCGGCGATGACCCGCACCCGGTCGAGCGAGATATCCAATGTCTCGGCCACGGCGATCGCCACCATGGTGGAGGACCCCTGACCGATGTCCGCGGCGCCGGTGAGGGCCGTCACCCCGCCGTCGAAATCCAGCTTGAGATGCACCACCGCATGCGGTTCGCCGGTGAAATGAATCGGCTTGGCGGATCCGCTGACGTAATGGGAGCAGGCGATGCCCAGACCTTTGCCGGGAGGCATGCGGCCGATGCGGTCACGCCAGCGGCTTGCCCGCTCGACCTTGTCGAGACACTCGCCGAGACCGTAGCTGTTCACAACCAGATCATTCAATGTGCGGGTCGGCGCCTGCAACAGGTTGGCGCGGCGCACGGCAAATGGGTCGAGCTCCAAATCACGGGCCATGCGATCGAGGAGACATTCGAAGGCATGACGCATGTCGACCGACCCGTGCCCGCGCATAGCGCCGCAGGGTGGCAGATTGGCATAGACCCGATAGCCGTCGTATTTGAGCGCCGGAATGTCGTAGAGGCCTTGCAACAGCGCTCCAGCGTAGAGGATCGTTACGATGCCGTAGCCGGCATAGGCGCCGCCGCGCTGTACGACATTGCAGGTACAGGCGGTGATCCTGCCATCACGCATCATGCCGAGCTGGATTGTTACGTCGGTCTGCGGGCGGGCGCGGTGGGTCAGGAAGGTTTCTTCCCGGCTCAACTGCATAAGCACTTTCCCGCCGGCCGCGCGCGCCAGGAGCGCCGTGATAATTTCAAAATTCAGGACCTCGACGCGCGCACCAAAGCCGCCGCCGACAAATGGCTTCACGACGCGGATGCGCGACTCATCCATTTCAAGGCATCGCGCCAGCATCAGGTGCAGGTAATAGATGACCTGGGAAACGCTCTGGACCGTGAGACGTCCGGAAATAGGGTCATAATCCATTAGGCAGGCGTGGGGTTCAATCTGAGCGTGGTTGACCTCCGCGCAGCTAATCTTCTCCTCACGAACAAGGTCCGACTTCGCCAAGCCCTGCCGCCACTCGCCGAATTCGTGGTGGACTTCACGTTCGACGTTGCCGGGCTTGTTGTCATGCAGCGAGGTCGCGCCAGGTGCTCGGGCTTCCTCGGACGTGTAATAGGCCGGCAATTCACGCAGCTCCAGTTCGATCAGATCGATCGCGCGCTTCGCGGTTGCGGCGTCAATCGCGGCCACCGCGGCAATGGGCTCGCCGCGGTAGCGAACGCGCTCGCGCGCCATCGGGTATTCGTTCATGGCAATCGGCAGGACGCCATAGGTGTGCGGGCAATCGTCGCCGGTAACGACCGCAAAGACTCCTTCGACAGCTCGCGCCTTGGAAACATCCAAGCGACTTATCTCTCCGTGGCTAACCGGGCTCCGGAGTATGCGTCCGATCAGCGCGCCGGCATGGTCGAGGTCCGCGGTATAGCGGGCGCGGCCGGTCACCTTCTCAATGCCGTCGATGAGAGGAACGCCACGGCGGAAGCGCCGGGGATCGACGACCTGATCGACGGTCATGGATTGGGCTCCGCCGCCACCTTCACCGACTCGATGATCTTCACATAGCCGGTGCACCGGCAAAGATTTCCCGATAACGCGTTTCGTATTTCGCCGTCGGTGGGCGTTGGATTGCGCCGCAGCAGCGCTTCGGCGGCCATGATCATGCCCGGCGTGCAGAAGCCGCACTGGGCGCCGAGCTTCTCGTGAAACGCTCGCTGCAACCGGCTGAGCCGTCCTTGCACGGCCAAGCCTTCGATGGTTTCGACGCTGCGGTTTTCGCAGCGAACAGCCAGCGTTATGCAGGACGGCACCGCCTCGCCGTCAACCAGAACCGTACACGCGCCGCATTCGCCCCCGTCACACCCGATTTTCACGCCGGTGAGACCGGCCATATCGCGCAAATAATCGACGAGCAAATCCTGTTCCGCAACGGCGTCTTCGCGCCAACGGCCATTGAGCTTCAGCCTGAGCAAACGTTTAGTAGGTTGCGGGCCGGGATCGGCCATCGGAGTACTCCTTTTGTGCAAAAATGCGCCCATTGGCGCAAACCCGCCATGACAAAAATCAAGCCGCTTGGTCCTGTGGCGGGCGATCGAGTGGCCGACCTGACGAAAGTCAAGGAAGCGGCCGCAATCGGTCACTAAGAAGTCAGCTGGAAATCATCAGCGAGGCTGACCGTGTTGCTTCGCGACTATAATGCCGCGGTCGATTTTGTAGATCGAAACGTCGCCGAAGGCCGCGCCGACAAAATGGCTTTCGTCGACACTGCGCGCAATCTGACCTACGGCGAGCTGCGCGATGCGGCGGCGCGCATCGGCCCGCTGCTCTCGCGCATGGGTATCGAGCCGGAAAACCGCATTGGTCTCATTCTGCTCGACACGGTCGATTTTCCGATCCTGTTCTGGGGCGCCATCCGAGCCGGCATCGTTCCCGTTCTGATGAATACGCGCCTCACGGTCGACCAATATCGCTACCTGCTCGACGATTCCCGTGCCAAAGCGGTTTTCGTTTCGACCGCGCTTCTCCCGCTGGTGCAGGAAGCCGCCAAGGAGCTGCCCAATCTCAAAGGCGTGATCGTCGTCGGTGGCGGTCCCCCCGGTGTGCCCCGGCTCGACATGTTGTTGGCGGCTGAGAACGAAGGCTCGGCGCCGGCCAGGACTTCGGCCGATGAAGTCGCCTATTGGCTCTATTCATCCGGGACCACCGGATCGCCGAAAGGCGTGATGCACGTGCATTCGAGCCCCATGGTGATCGCGCAAAACTCCGGCCAGCGCCGCATCGGCTACCGCGAAGACGACATCATATTCTCGTCGGCGAAATTGTTTTTCTCCTATGGCATCGGCAGCGCGATGTTCTGTCCGATGTGGGTTGGGGCAACCTCGGTGCTCTATTCCGAGCGGCCGACTCCCCAAAGCGTCTTTGAAATGCTGCGTGGCTATCAGCCGACAATGTTTTTTGCGGTTCCGACGCTTTATGCGGCCCTGCTCGCGGATCCGGACTGCGGGCGTGACAGTGCGTCGAGCCGACTGCGAATCTGTTTCTCGGCCGGTGAGCCCTTGCCAATGCATGTCGGCGAAGAATGGAAAAAGCGGATCGGCGTCGACATCGTGGATGGCGTCGGCTCGACGGAATTGGGACATCTGTTTCTGACAAATCTGCCGAATGCCGTCGAATACGGCACATCGGGCGTGCCGGTGGAAGGTTACGATCTCCGATTGGTCGATGAGAATGGTTCCGACACCGCCGATGATGAAATCGGCGAGCTTTTAGTGCGTTGCGAGTCGGCCGCGGCTGGGTACTGGAATCAGCGGGAAAAGACTCGGCGGACCTTCCTGGGTGAGTGGACCCGCACCGGCGACAAATATCTGCGTCGCGCGGACGGCGTTTACATTTATTGTGGCCGTACCGACGACATGTTCAAGGTCAGCGGTATCTGGGTTTCGCCATTCGAGGTCGAGGCCGCGTTGATGAGCCACCCGCAAGTCGAGGAAGCGGCGGTGGTTCCGGCCGAAGACGACAATGGACTGATCAAGCCGAAGGCATACGTAGTCCTCAAGGATTTTCGGCAGGCCGACGGCGGCAGGGCGCTCTACGAAGAGCTCAAAGTACACGTCAAGAGAACGATAGGCTCTTGGAAATATCCGCGCTGGATCGAATTCGTCGACAGTCTGCCAAAGACCGCGACAGGTAAGATCCAGCGCTACATGCTGCGCGAGCGGGGATTGAATACAAATGGTGGCGGTAAATGACACCATCGCTCGCCCATCTTGCGTGGCCGTTTTTTGACGACGCGCACCGGGAATTCGGGCCGGCGCTTGCCGGTTGGGCCGACCGGGCGGTCTCTCGGCATGTCGACCACGCGGATGTGGATCGTTCCTGTCGAGCGCTGGTGCGAGCCTTGGGCGAGGCGGGGTGGTTGCGCGCCGTTGTGCCGGCGGCCTATGGCGGCTTGTCGGAAAAACTCGACGTGCGAACGATATGCGCCGCTCGGGAAATCCTGGCGTGGCACGACAGTCTTGCCGATTTTGCCTTTGCCATGCAGGGGCTTGGAACGGGTTCGATATCGCTGTTCGGCGGCGATGAGATCAAAGCCAAATATTTGCCGCCGGTTCGCGACGGGCGTCACATCGCGGCGTTCGCGCTGTCGGAGCCGGAAGCTGGCTCCGACGTAAGCGCGCTCGTGGCAACCGCGACCAAAGACGGTCCCGCGCATGTGCGCATCGATGGGCTCAAGACTTGGATTTCGAACGGCGGAATCGCCGACCACTACATCGTCTTCGCCCGCTCCGGCGAGGCGCCAGGCGCCAAGGGACTTTCATGCTTCGTTGTCGATGCTGATACGGCGGGTCTGGAGATCGCCGGCCGGATCGACGTCATCGCTCCGCATCCGCTTGCGACACTCCGCTTCACCGGTTGTCGCGTGCCGCTGGCCAACCGGCTCGGCGGCCCAGGCGAAGGCTTCAAAGTCGCGATGGCGACGCTCGATATTTTTCGATCGACCGTTGCGGCGGCGGCGCTCGGACTGGCCCGCCGAGGCCTGGATGAAATGATCGACCGCGCCGCAGCGCGCAATCTGTTTGGCGCGCCGTTGGCGGATCTGCAACTAACGCAAGCCGCGATTGCGGATAGCGCGATCGATATCGACGCCGCGGCATTGCTGGTTTACCGCGCCGCTTGGGCAAAGGACCGCGGCGCAGCGCGCATTACTCGCGAGGCGTCGACCGCCAAGGCGTTTTCGACCGAGATGGCGCAACGCGTCATCGACCGAGCCGTGCAGATTTTCGGCGGCAACGGCGTGCGGGTCGGCGTCAAAGTCGAAGCGCTTTACCGTGAAATCCGTGCGCTGCGCATCTATGAGGGCGCAACCGAAGTGCAGAAGCTGATCGTCGCGCGGGAACTGTTGAAGGCGCGCGAAATAACGCGACGTGAGGCGGCCGAGTGGAGGCGATGTTGCTGACCGAAGAACAAGAACAAATCCGAGACACCGCGCGCGCCTTCGCGCAGCGCTCTTTGCGGCCGCATTCGGCCGAATGGGACGGCCATGCGGTGTTTCCGCGCGCGGCGCTCCGCGAACTCGGAAAGCTCGGCTTTCTGGGCATGACCGTGCCTTTGGAATGGGATGGGGCAGGCATGGACTACGTCGCCTACGCGCTCGCTCTGGAAGAAATTGCGGCGGGTGACGGTGCGGTATCGACCATCGTGAGCGGGCATAATTCTGTCGGCTGCATGACGCTCGTCGAATACGGCACGCTGCAGCAAAAAGAGAAGTACCTGAAGCCGATGGCGCGCGGCGAGTTGCTGAGCGCTTTCTGCCTCACCGAACCGCAGAGCGGTTCCGATGCCGGCGCCATCCGCACGCATGCCGAGCGCCGCGGTGGCGGCTACGTTCTCAACGGCACCAAGCAATTCGTCACTTCGGGCAAGAATGCCGACATCGCGCTCGTCGTGGCGGCTACCGAGCGCAGTTTAGGCAAGCACGGCATCAGTTGCTTCATCGTCGACACCAAGCAAGCGGGTTATCGGGTCGGGCGGATCGAAAACAAGATGGGACAACAGGCCTCCGATACCTGCGAGATTCATTTCGAGAACCTCGGCATACCCGACGAAAACCGGCTGGGCGCTGAAGGCCAAGGCTACCGCATCGCTTTGGCCAACCTCGAAGGCGGCCGGATCGGCATCGCCGCGCAGGCCGTCGGCATGGCGCGTGCGGCCTTCGAGATCGCGCTCAGTTACGCGCAAGAGCGGAAAAGTTTTGGCAAGACGATCATGGAACACCAGGCCGTCGCTTTCCGCCTTGCCGATATGGCGACCCAGATCGAAGCGGCGCGGCAATTGGTGTTGCACGCCGCCGCACTGCGCAGCCAGGGTATGCCGTGTCTGAAGCAGGCGTCGATGGCCAAATTGTTCGCTACGGAAGCCGCCGAGCGCGTCTGCTCCGACGCTATCCAGACGCTCGGCGGCGCCGGCTACATGACCGACTTCGGCGTCGAGCGAATTTTTCGCGCCGTTCGCGCCAGCAAAATCTACGAGGGCACGAACGACATCCAGCGCCTGGTTATCAGCCGCGCCCTCGTCGCCCAAGAAGGACAGGAAAAGCGAGCCTGATGATGTTCTTGACTGAAACCGTCGACGCTGTGACGACCTTGACGCTGTGCCGTCCTCCGGTGAATGCGATCAGCGAGGAGTGGGTGCGTGCATTCGAAGCCGAACTCGATGCGCTGGCGCAAGGCCCAAGCTGCAGCGTCGTGCATGTCCGCTCCAGCCAGAAGGTGTTCTGCGCCGGCGCCGATTTGAAAGAAGTGCAGGGGCACATGGCGGCGCGCGACGGCGCCGACCGAATGTACGCCTACGTTGCGGGCATACAGAGACTTTACGCACGGATTGAGCGCTTGCCCCAGGTCACCGTGGCCGAGATCGGTGGCGCAGCGATGGGCGGGGGTCTCGAACTGGCATTGGCGTGCGATTTGCGTATCGCGGCGAACGAAGCCCGACTGGGCCTGCCGGAAGCGCGGCTCGGATTGATTCCGGGCGCCGGCGGTACGCAGCGGCTCACCCGGCTGTGCGGTCCAGGCGTTGCGGCCCGGCTCATACTTTCGGCCGAAATATTCGACGGCGCGACTGCCGCCGAGCTCGGCGTGGTGCATTGGTCGGTCCCACGTGTCGAGCTTCAGGAACGCGCTGCCGCGATCGTGCGCGCCGTCGCCGCGCTTCCGGCCGCGGCGCTTTCCGCCAGCAAAGCCTGTATCGCCGCGGCCGAACCAAAGGACCGCGGCGGCTACACCGACGAATTGGAATCCACTCGACTGCTGCTCAACGATCCCGAAACGCGGCGGCGGGTTCAAGCTTTTCTTGCAGGATCGGCCGAGCCGGCGATGCAGATGAAAAAAGGAGCGGCGTGATGAAATTCGATGATCAGATCGTCATGGTTACCGGTGGTGCCTCCGGCATCGGAAGAGCGACCGTCATGGAGTTTGCTCGTTGCGGCGCGCTAGTGATCTCCGCCGATATCGACGCAAAAAAAGGCGCCGAGGTTGAGAACGAGGCCAGGCGGGCCAATCTCGCGGTCGAGTACGTCTCGATCAATCTCGCCGAGTCTGCTTCCATCCGTAGTAGTGCGGCCGCCGTGCTGGCAAAGCACCCCCGCATCGACGTGCTGGTCAACGCGGCAGGCTGGAACGACATTCAATCGTTCGTCGAGAATTCTCCCGACTACATGGAGCGCGTCATCGCGATCAACCTCGGGGGAACGCTGCATCTTACACAGGCTCTGCTTCCGGTCATGATGGCTGCGGGTAAGGGGAAAATCGTCAACGTCTCAAGTGATGCCGGACGGGTCGGAAGCAGCGGCGAGACCACTTATGCGGCCGCCAAGGGCGGCGTGATCGCGTTTACAAAATCGCTGGCACGAGAAGTGGCGCGCTACTCGATCAACGTTAATTGCGTCTGCCCTGGCCCGACCGATACACCGATGCTGCAGTCGCGGCCGGAGAAACTGCGGGAAGCTTTTCTCAAGGCGATCCCATTCAGGCGCTTTGCCAAGCCGCAGGACATCGCGGATGCAATCGTGTTCTTCGCGAGCTCCCGTTCCGACTACATCACCGGCCAGGTGATGAGCGTGAGCGGGGGGCTGACTTTCGCCGGCTGATGGAGGGAATAATGGCTAATCTCGGACTTGCAAGCGAGCGTGACCTGGTGACGAACGATACTGCCGCACGCTTTCGTCCAGCGCGCGGCGACTTCACGAAATTCAAGCCGCAACACTTTCTCTGGCAAGTGGACGGGTCGGTGGCGACGGTGACGCTCAACCGGCCGGAGCGAAAGAATCCGTTGACCTTGGAGTCCTACGCCGAATTGCGAGATGCATTCCGCGACCTTGTTTACGCCGACACTATTAAGTCGGTGGTGATTACCGGTGCGGGAGGAAATTTTTGTTCTGGCGGTGACGTACACGAAATCATCGGTCCGCTGGTCGAGATGCAGCGGAAAGGCGACATGGCGGGACTGCTCTCCTTCACCCGCATGACCGGTGATCTGGTCAAAGCCATGCGGGCCTGTCCGCAGCCGATCATTGCGGCAATCGATGGAGTCTGTGCCGGCGCCGGCGCGATCCTGGCGATGGCGTCGGATCTGCGTTACGGCACGCAGCAGAGCAAGGTCGCGTTCTTGTTCGCCCGCGTCGGTCTGTCCGGCGCCGATATGGGGGCGTGCAATATCCTGCCGCGAATTATCGGCGCGGGTCGAGCCGCTGAGCTGCTCTATACCGGACGTTCGATGGCCGGCTCCGAGGCCGAGCGATGGGGCTTCTACAATAAGCTCTGTGAGCCGACGGTACTGCTCGCCGAGGCGCAGGCTTTGGCGGCCTCATTGGCCGCGGGCCCCACATTCGGCCATGCCATGACCAAGAGCTGCATCCATCAGGAATGGAGCATGGGGATCGACGACGCCATCGAGGCGGAAGCCCAAGCGCAGGCGATTTGCATGCAAACAAAAGACTACGAGCGGGCCTATGAGGCTTTCGTCGCAAAGACCAAACCGGCGTTCAAAGGAAATTGAGATGATCCGAACGACCGCGAGCATTGTTGTTGGTTCCGCGTTGCAAAGCAGCAGTCTTCGGGGGAGGAGTGTGGTGCAAGACATTTCCGCATTGAGCGTATTCTTCGACCCAAAAAGCGTCGCCTTGGTCGGTGCGTCCTCGGATCCTAAAAAGCCCGGGCACACAGCCCTGCGCAACATGATTGCCATGGGCTACAAAGGGCGGATCTTCCCCGTCAATCCGCGCGAGCCGTCCATCCTTGGTCTACCGTGTTACAAGAGCGTGCTGGACATTCCTGAGCCCGTTGAGGCCTGCGCGCTGATGGTTTCGGCCGATCAGGCTCTGTCGGTCGCGAAAGAGCTGGCCGAGAGAAAACGCCGTTACGCCGATGTCGCGGCGGTAGTTTGCATGTCGGCTGGTTTCGGTGAGCTCAATACGCCCGAGGGGACTAAGCGGGAGCGGGATTTGGTCGAAACGCTCCGCTCCGCCAACATCCGTATGGTCGGCCCAAATTGCGTCGGCGTGATAAACACAGTGAGTGGGTTCAACACCAATTTTGATATTGGGGCCTATCCGAGCGGCGGAATTAGCCTCCTCACCCAAAGCGGCGCGTTCGGCAATGCGTTTATGTTCGCTTCCGGCACTGGCGGCCGCGTGGGCCTCAACAAATTCGTCTCGGTCGGCAATATGGCGGATGTCCAGATGGCCGAGCTGCTCATGTTTCTGAGGGACGACGACTCCACGCGGGTCATTGGCATTTATCTGGAGGGCGTCTCCGACCCGCGCGACTTCTTCGAGGCCGCGCGTGAGGTGGCCGCCGTGAAACCGATCGTGGTTCTGAAAAGTGGCCGAAGCGAAATGGGCTCGACCGCCGCGCTCTCTCATACTGGCGCGATCGCCGGCGCCGATGCCATTTACGACGGGGCGTTTCGGCAGTTTGGGCTGGTTCGCGCTGGCACCGTCGCGGAGTTTTACGACACGCTGCGGGTGTTTTCCAAGCAGCCGATCCCGACGGGAAACCGCATCGCCGTGCTCACCCATATGGGCGGACCGGGAACATTGTGTATCGACGGGATTTCGATGTTCTCCGACATCACGATGCCGCCGTTCGCTGGTGCGACAGAGGTGGGGCTGAGGGGCGTCCTGCCCGTTGCCGCCAACATCGGTCATCCGCCGGGTTATATCGACATGACGGCGACCAATTCCGAGGTTCTGCACAATCAGGTTCTGACGCTTTTATTCAAGGACCCGAGCGTGGACGCGATCATCCAGATACTCGGTCCGAGCGCCTTCCACGACCAGCGACGGCTCGCCAAAGAGGTTGTGGGTGCTTACGAAGCGCAGGAGGAGCCAAGAAAGCCGCTGCTCAATGTCGTCACGTTCGGCGAGTTCGGCGCGGAATTACGCGATGGCCTGGAGGGCGCGGGCCTGCCGACATTTGACTATCCCGACGCTGTTGCTCGGGTTGCGGCAAATCTCTCAGTCTACGGAGCCGTTCGCGCGAGGGCTGCACAGGCACCCCTCGACCGGCAATCGCGTCGCACGGATGGACCCAGCGCACTGCTGATCGCCGCTGCGGTAGAGGAGGGGCGGGTCAGTTTACTCGAACCCGAAGCCTACGCGGTGTGCAAGCAATACGACGTCAGTGTGCCGCCATTCAAACTGGTGGAATCGCTGCAGGACGCCCTCTGCGCCGCGAACCAGATCGGCTATCCGGTCGTGCTCAAAGTGGTGTCGACGCAGATCCTGCATAAATCCGATATCGGTGGCGTGATGCTCGGTGTTGGTTCAGACGGCATTCTGGAACAATCATTTGCGCGGCTCGTCGAGAACGTCAGGAAAGCGGCTCCGGACATTCGCAACCCGAGCATTCTCGTTCAGAAGATGATGCCCCCAACGACTGAGCTGGTGCTGGGAGCGATCAGGGATAAACGGTTCGGCCCGGTGGTCATGTTTGGCCTAGGGGGAATCTACGTCGAAGTGCTCAAACGCGTGGGCTTTCGGTTGGCACCGTTCGGGATCACACAGGCACGGGAGCTGATTCACGATACGCTCCCCCCACAATTGATCGCCGGGGCGCGCGGTCGGAACAAAATAAACGTCGACTCTATCGCCGCGACGCTTGTTTCGCTGGGCCGCTTGCTGGAGGAGCAGCCGCTAATCGAACAGGTTGATCTGAACCCCTGCTTGCCGCTCGACGATTGCTGCATGGCCGTTGACGCGAGGATCATTCTATCGAAGCAGGAGCATCTCTCTTTGCTGCCTCAGGAGCGACCCGCCGCCATCTTCGCTGATGCTGGGTACGCTTGACTTTGGTCAAATTAGGCAGCGAGGGGTGGCTCTAAACTAAATTGTGTCCGCAGGGGCTTTGGGCGTTTCCTAGTACCCGGCTGGAGTGTCGAGCGCTGGCTGTAATTCCTCATTCCGGTCCGATGATATCGGCGGGTGCGGGCGCGAGGCAATCTGGCCGTCGAGAACGCGAATTTGGGCACTCGGTCGGTGGGCGGCGCCGAAACTGTCGATAGAGAGAGTCGGTCATGACCCAAGCGGCCGAGAAATGGAGTGGCAAGTCCGCGATGTTGAAGGACACGGATTTCAATTGGGAGGACCCGCTCGGTCTCGAAGGCGAACTCACTGAGGACGAGCGCATGGTGTGCGCCACCGCCCGCGGTTTCGCCCAGGATTATCTGATGCCGCGTGTGGTCGAAGCCTACGCGAAGGAATCATACGATCCCAACATGCTGCCTGAAATGGGCAAGCTCGGCCTGCTCGGCCCGACGATTCCGGAGGAATATGGCGGCGCCGGTCTGGGCTATGTCGCCTACGGCCTGATTGCGCGCGAAACCGAGCGCGTTGATTCCGGCTACCGCTCGGCAATGTCGGTGCAATCGTCCCTGATGATGTACCCAATTTACGCCTACGGCACTGAAGCGCAACGCCGCAAATATCTGCCCAAGCTCGCGACCGGCGAAATGGTCGGGTGCTTCGGCCTGACCGAGCCCGATCACGGATCCGATCCTGGCTCCATGGCGACACGTGCCGAAAAGGTTCCCGGTGGCTACAAGCTCAACGGTTCTAAAACTTGGATATCGAACGCGCCGGTTGCGGATATCGCTGTCGTGTGGGCGAAGCTCGACGGCGTCATCCGCGGCTTTATTGTCGCGCGCTGCACCAAGGGCTTCGCGACGCCCAAGATCCAAGGCAAGCTGTCGTTGCGGGCCTCCATCACCGGCGAGATCGTGCTGGACGATTGTGTCGTGCCGGACGAAAACTTGCTGCCCCACGTGAAGGGTCTCGCCGGGCCGTTCGGCTGCCTGAATAACGCGCGTTACGGCATCGCGTGGGGCACTATGGGCGCCGCAGAATTCTGCTGGCACGCGGCGCGCCAATATACGCTCGACCGCAAGCAGTTTGGTCGCCCGCTCGCCGCCAATCAACTCATTCAGAAGAAACTTGCCGACATGCAGACCGAGAT
>Ga0187887_10001229_pt1 | contig 22329 bp, 22 predicted proteins | sample June2016WEW_7_10_FD_132977 | JGI IMG/M metagenome (GOLD analysis project Ga0187887, IMG submission 132977) | Peatland microbial communities from SPRUCE experiment site at the Marcell Experimental Forest, Minnesota, USA - June2016WEW_7_10 | ecosystem: Environmental > Terrestrial > Soil >... | reverse complement strand
GCCCACGATGGAGTTTCTATTTCAGCGAATTCATCCCGACGACAGAGAACGTGTGCAGGAAGCTATTGCCCGCGCGACCAACGAAAAGGCAGATTTTGATTTTGAATACCTGCCGCTATCGCTCGAAGCATATTTCGGAGCGACCTTTTTTACCGACTCAACGTCTTTCCGATCGAGGTTCCCTCACTGCGCGAACGAAGGGAGGACATTCCCCTCCTGGTCGAGTACTTTATTGATCGTTACGCAAGAAAAGCAGGGAAGAGCTTTCGAGCGGTAAACAACGAGAGCCTTGATCTGCTTCAGTCCTACTCCTGGCCGGGAAATATTCGCGAATTGCAGAACGTGATTGAGCGCTCTGTCATTGTCTGTGAATCGGACAACTTTTCCGTCGATGAGAGTTGGCTTTCTCGACGCCCCTCTGAAAGCGGACCGAAGGCGCAGTTTCAATTACCCGAAGATCTCGCTGCCCACGAGAAAGAGATGATTGAATCCGCCCTGCGCGAAACCAAAGGACGGGTGTTCGGACCGTCGGGAGCGGCCGTCAAACTTGGGATGCCTGGAACTACATTGGATTCGAAGATCAAGTCTCTGAAGATAGACAAGAATCACTTCAAAATTTCCTAGCCCAGAACAACCCCATTCAAGTGCGTCTCGTAACGAACTCCTCCAGCATCGTTACGGGATCTCGTAGGATTACGAAACCTCGTAATCATTATCGACATTCAAACTACATATTTTCAGTGGTTTCCGATTGGCATCGTGCTTGCTTGAACAGTAGGCAGCCGAATGCAGAAGACGCTGGAGACGATCGGCCACGGCACTAGACCTTCTGTCCCTGTCCAATTAGCGGAGATCATTCTGCTGGAGCGGACGCGTGCGGGGTTATGGTGTCAGTTCATGTTCCAAGGGGGACAGATGCTCAAGATTCAGCGCTCATCGAACGGACGAGTGGTCTTGACTCTGATCGGCGAATTAGAGGAGCAAAAAATACCGGAGTTGGAAGCACTCATTCGATCGGAAGCGAAGGGACGTTCTATCGTCCTGGATCTCAAAGACGTGACCCTCGCAGGTCGAGAGGCTATCAACTTTCTAGAACGTTGCGAAGCAGATGGCGTCACACTGAAGAGTTGCCCAGCATATGTACGCGAATGGCTAACGAGACAACGACACGGAAGTTAGCGTTCATGCAGGACGTTTTCGTAGGAGCATCGGACATATAGAGGACAACGGAAAGGAGTACAGGATGGCGGCACAATTAAGTTGGGCAAGTGAAGCACTGGCAGTCAATCAACCTCGATTCTTCGAAGGCGAGAACGAGACGTCTGCGGCAAACGCACTGGACGACGAATTCCTCGGTTTCCGGTCACCCAACATTATAGGTAACAGCGCCTCCCTGCGGCGGGTACTCGACATGGTGCGGATCGTGGCCCCAACCGATGCCACGGTGTTGATTAGCGGGGAAACGGGAACGGGCAAGGAGTTGATTGCAGAAGCCATTCACAGATGCAGCGACAGAGCGACGGGTCCGTTTGTGAAGGTGAACTGCGCCGCAATTCCAAGCGGCTTGCTGGAGAGCGAACTATTCGGTCACGAGCGCGGCGCCTTCACGGGTGCCATCGCGCGTCGCATAGGACGTTTCGAGTTGGCTAGCCGCGGCACCATCTTCCTGGATGAGATTGGCGAGATACCGCTTGAGCTGCAGCCAAAGTTGCTGCGCGTGCTGCAGGAGCGGGAGTTCGAGCGGCTCGGCGACTCGCGAACCCTGAAGAGCGACGCTCGTCTGATCACCGCCACGAACCGCGATCTGGGAGCTATGGTCAACGAACAGAAGTTCCGCTCGGATCTTTACTATCGCTTGAACGTTTTTCCCGTCCACGTTTCGGCGCTGCGCGAGCGCCCCGAAGACATTCCGCTGCTGGTTCGGCACTTCGTGCAGCAGTTTAGCCGACGCATGAACAAATGCATCGACGTCATCCCTTCGGAGACAATGACCGCACTGGTGCGGCGTCCCTGGCATGGCAACATACGGGAACTACAAAACATCATCGAACGGGCTGTGATTCTTTCCGACGGAGTGGTTCTCAGGCTGTCAATGGATGAACCGCACCTTCACACCGATCCGCTGCCAGTCAATCATTGCGGCAACGGGAATCTGCGATCGATTCTCGAAGACGCGGAACGGCAGGAAATCATCTCCGCTCTCGAAAGAACCATAGGGAAGGTTGGCGGCCCCAACGGAGCAGCCGCCCTCCTCGGAATGTGTCGGTCCACACTGTTATCTCGCATGCAAAAGCTAAGCATCACCGCTCCCCGCACCGTCACCTATGAATGACCGGGGCAACATCCGAGAGGCTGAATGTGCGATAGGGCGCACCGCCTAATCGTGGAAGTCGGCCAGAAGATGTTACATGTCTTGTGTCGTCTTCTTCGTCGCTCGATGTGCCCGCTCGAAAACGAGCGGCGTCATTCTCGCCGGATATCGGGAGTTTGTATTTCAGGGAAAGTGGTTGTTTCGTTGTTCGCTGGATCGCGTTGATAGTGTTGCGGCAATGGCGTGCAATTTGAAAACACTAAACAGTCTCGTTTAGCTCGTTCAGTCAATTGGTTTCCGAGAGAATCACATGCCAACACTTGTTTGCCCGATTTCACAATCGCTGCAAGACGCACTCGATCGACACTCGAAAGAGGCGGGAGAACCCGTTTCCGATCTGGTCAGCAGCGTGTTGTCGCGGTCCTTGGGGATCGAACTTCAGACCGCAAGACATCTGCTTTCACCTCAGAGTCGGATTGACCTTATGGGCGAGGAGGAGCAGCGGTCGGGATCGATCACTGATCAACGACTGGCCCGCGTGATCGAGTACATGCAAGCAAATTATGCAAAGGCTCTCAGTATTGGAGATCTGTCTCAAGAAGCGGGAATCAGCAAGTTTCACTTTGTGACCGTATTTCGGAAGAAGGTTGGAGTCACCCCGCATCGCTACCTCATAGACATGCGCCTCAAGAAGGCAGCTTCTTTGCTGCTAAGGTCACAAAACACAATCGAGCAGATTGCATGTGCTTGCGGCTATGGACGTGTTGCCCAGTTTTCGACTGCCTTCAGCCGTCACTTCAATAAGACCCCGAGTTTCTTCCGCAAGGAAGGGGGCGAGCGGACCTGGGATGACATCGGCCCTCACCGACATTCGCGCGGACCGCGGGCGCGTTTTAGTACCGATCGTAAGGAGTTCGTATTTTCAGAGTCTATGAATTCTGCCGGCCTCCACCGGTTAGCAGAGAGGCCCTACAAGAGGTATTCGCGGTCTCCAATCAGCGTGGGTCCGGCAGGAGCGTCGTCTGATGACTGAGCATGCGCCATATTCCTTTCTCTCGGCGCCATACAACGAGATAAATGGATTCCATGCACTTTAGCACGCCGCTTATCGCAACCTCGAGCCGGACGATACCGGTGACCTGGACCGCATCTGGTCCCAGCGGGACAACCGTTTCGATCTCCGCTTCAAACTTGCGGTAAACGAAGACACCAGTCCGGTATTTCTCGATGTAGTCGCGTTTCCCCTCATGCGTGCCGCTCGAATGCGCGTAATACAGATCATCAGACAAGATGTGAGCCAATTTGTCGGCGTCCCCTGTGGTCATCAGGGATGCTCTCTTGTTTTCCAACTCCACCGCCATCTTTCGAAGCGCTTGATCGCTATGTGCCAATTTGTTGTCTTGATTCATTTTGGGAATGATTCGTCCTTCCTTATCGGCGGCGAGATCCAAGCTCGGCAACCTATCGCCTCGCTCGTTTACTGGTGAGGAGGGAGCGGGCCACCCTGAAGCCACAAGCTTCCACTTTGGTAGAGCGCTTCCAACTCTGGACCCTCCGATTGGGGCATATCCTTTTTGACCGTATAGCCTATGCGTGTCTGCAAATAGGCGAGGTGTCGATAACCTCTGGGAAAAGCGTCCAGCAGTTCACGATCCAGATGGAGAGCAGCGTCGGGTGCGACTGGATCGATACGATCTTTGTCATACACGCCTTGTCGCAGGACGATTCCCCATCGTCCTGACTGTTGCTCAAGGAAGTCGTAAAACCGGCAGGTGCAGGTGACGTCGCACTCTACCCCATCCACGTCAGCTCGCTGCGTGACCGTAGCTTTGGTCTGTGCAATCGCCCGATCGCCCTGCACGTCGATCGATGTTCCTCCAAGGGAGTGATAGATTCTCACCCCTCTACGCCAGCCATCCTGATTGGCCTTGATAAATTCCAGCGCGGGACCTTGAAACCAGGTTGCGTGCATGCGCGCGCCGTTGTGCCACAAAGTCTTGAAGCGTTCCCAATGCCCGCCGTCGCGCCAAATCACCCAGTTCTGAATCAACCGGAAGATGGTTTGCTGATCCTGCGACTCCTGAATTTTTGTCATGTTGTCTCCTTGTCGATTCGCCGCATTTCATATCTTCCGAGTGGGGACTAAGCCGGACCCATGATGATGATGGGTTTGATCACTCTGCCTTCTTCAGCGTCAAGCAGGGCGGTGTTGATCTCATCCAGCGAATAGCGCTTCGTGATCTTCTCGATAGGCAGCAATCCTCGTGCATGTGCCTCGATTAGAGCTGGAAGAAATGTGGGCGCGATGGAATCGCCACCGTTAATCCCGCGGATCGTCTTGCTTCCGCCGACCACGCCGGGGATCGAGAAACTACCCTCGGCACCGGGTCCGGGATCGCCAATCACGCCACAGACTCCTCCGGTGCGCAGAGCCTCCACGGCGAGTCGAATCGCCTCGGCATTGCCAACGCATACCAGGGCAAAGTGGGCGCCTTCCCGGGTAAGTTGCTTGAGGTGTTCCACCAGGTGTAACGCGCTAGAGTCGAGAGCATGGGTCGCTCCAAGCTCGAGAGCGATATGTCGGCGGCTCTCGTGAGGCTCGACAGCAATGATAGTTGTACAGCCCGCGATCTTGGCTGCCATGATTGCCGCAGAACCCACGCCCCCAGCGCCAAAGATGACAATGCTGCTACCCGGAGCAGGCTTGAGCGAATTTAAGACAGCTCCCGCACCGGTCATTATGCCGCAGCCAAGGACGAACTGTTCGAGCGGCAGATCCTTCGCAACGGCCACCAGGTTCATCTCCGTTGCGATGACATACGTAGCAAAGGCGGACTGCTGAAATAGGTGCCCACTGACTGGATGTCCATTTCTGCTGAGCGCTGATGAGGAACCATCGTAGCGGCGTCCAGACCACATCAACTCGCCTCCGTGCTTGCACCAGCGTGGCTTGCCATCGAGACAGTTTTCACACGTCCCGTCGTTGGGAAACGTCATGAGAACATGGTCGCCAGCCTTCACGCGCTCGACCTTGCTGCCTACTCGCACGACCACACCGGTACCCTCATGTCCCAATACGCCGGGAAGGGGAAAAGGAACGTGACCATCGCGCGCGGCGATATCGGCGTGACAGACCGCGCAGGCGACCACCCGCACCAGGACTTCCTTTTCATGCAGGTTGTCATCCAGTTCCAGGTCTTGCACCTGAAGCCCTTTAGGGGTCTCTGAGTCCTGTTTCTCTGCAACTGCTGCTCGTATCTTCATGTCTGCACCTCTTGGTTTGTTCAAAGCGAACGGAAGAATGGCGGCAACCGATCAAAAGCGAATGATCTGACGTATGCCGCCCGTACCTTTGCCTACGGCGGTGTAGGCCTCCTGCGCCTTATCCAGCGCGTGCTCTTCCACGGAAGGCGGTATCAATTTGCCGTCTTCGAAGCCTGACTTCAACGAGTTCATTAAGCTTGCAATGTTCTCTCCCTCGAGCCTGAAGGTGTCGATGCCCTGGAGCCGAAGGAGCCTATGAAAGAAATCGGGAAGGTCGAACGAGACTCGCCTCTCACCCGTCGCAGCCAGTGCGATCTGCCGTCCTCCTTGACGGAGACAGCGAAGACTATCCTCGAAGAGAGGACCACCGACGGCATCGAGCACGACATCCACTCCGTCTCCGCTGGCTTCCTTCACTTGATCGACCCATCCGGAGCTACTGGTGTTGACGATCGTGTCCGCTCCACTGCGGTCGGCGCCGATCACCTTAGCTCCCTTCCACTGCGCAATCTGCGTTGCTGCACGGCCGACCGAGCCGAGCGCACCGGTGATCAGAATGCGTTCTCCGCCCTTGAGGTCTGCGGCGTCCACCAAGGCCATCCAGGCCGCGAGGTAGGGAATGCCGCATGCCGCCGCCTGGGCCATGGTCAGATGACGCGGCTTCTCCGCAAGCCATGCGGAGGGGATGGCAACGATCTCCGCGTGCGAACCGTCACGCGTAATGCCGAAGCCTGCGCCGCTGCCCCAAACTTCCTTCTCGCTCCACGGGCCGCTGCTCACCACCACGCCCGCAAAGTCGCGACCAGGTATGCGCGGCAAGGTGGCCCCAAGCCGGCCTTCAACGTTCTTCACATCGCTCGGGTTGATGGAGGTAGCAGCGATTTGCACCAATACTTCTCCATCAGGCGGGCTGGGTACTGGAACCTCCCTAACCGACAACACAGATGGCGGCCCGAACTGATCGAACTGTAACGCCCGCATCATACTCATCTCTTGTTCTCCTTCGTTTTGCAGCGGTGCTTGGCCTTCGCTCTCAACGGCTCTGTGACAGCTTTGCTTCGCGCACGGTACCGTGGCTCAAGACGATGTGTTTGTACTCGAGGAAGTCCTCCAGTACAGCCAAACCTCTCATGCGTCCCTGGCCGCTTTGTTTGAAACCTCCCTCTTCGAACTGATCGTAGAGGGAGGCCCAGTTGTTGATCCAGACCGTGCCGGACTCCAGAGCGTGTGCTACCCGCAGCGGCCGGTCGATGTCGCGCGACCAGACGCTGGCACTGAGTCCATACTCGCTGGCATTGGCCATGGCCACGGCTTCTGCCTCGGAATCGAAGACCTGCAAGGTGAGAACCGGCCCGAAGACCTCTTTCTGCACGATTGGAAGCGACGAGTCGGCCACCTCCAGCAACGTTGGCCGATAGAAGGAGCCCTTCACAAGGGGCATCTCCGTAACCGGGCCACCTCGCAGGAGTGGCTTGGCGCCGGCGGCAATCGCCTCTTCGACCATCTTGTCTATGCGCGCGACGTTGAGTTTATCGATCACTGGTCCCATCTCGCTCTGAGGGTCAGAAGCGGGGCCCACCTTTACCGCGGCTAGACGCTTTATCAGTTCAGCGCGGACCTGCTCTGCGACCGCGCGCTGAACCAGCACTCGGCTTCCCGTCATGCAGAACTGCCCCGCGAACACGATCAGAGCCTGCACGATCGTTTTGACGGCCATCTCGATATCAGCGTCTTCAAAGACGATCATGGGCGTCTTGCCGCCCAGTTCAAGGCCAAGCCGCTTGAGATGCTGTGCGGCATTGGACGAGATCGTGCGCCCTGTCACCGTGCTGCCGGTGAAACTGATGACAGGCACATCCGGCGAGGTGACCAGTAGATTGCCGGCCTCGCGACCCCCGATGATCATATTCACCACTCCCGGTGGAAGCTCCGGGACACCGCTTATGATCTCGCTCATCAGACGGCTCGTCTGCGCTGACTGACCCGGCAGCATCACGACCGCGCTCGTGCCTGCCGCAAGCGCCGGAGCGAGCGAGCGGATCACCAGTGCAACCGGTGAGTTCCACGGGGCAATAATTCCACTGACACCCACGGCCTGGCGAACGACGATCGAGAGATGCCCAGGCTCGATGCTTGACGTTCGTCCATAATCCGTAAGTGCCAGGGCGGCGTTGAACCGCAAGCAGCGAGGCACCGTAAAGATCTCGAAGCGAGCCTGCTGCAGCGTCTTCCCGTTCTCCTCCGCGAGAACCTGCGCGAGATCCTCCGCACGCCTCTCAAACTCGCCTGCCATCGCGTTCAACACACGATTCCTGAGCAGGCGATTCTCCTTCCAGATGGATGTCCGGAACGTTTCCAAAGCGGCGTCGATGGCTGCTTGCGCTTCGGGGAGTCCGGCTGATGCGTAGCGACCGATCGCGCTCCCATCAGCCGGGTTGATGCTGTCACCATGCTCGCCGGCGTCGCTCCAGCGTCCGCCGATCCAATGCATTGCGACTTGTTTTTCGCTTGTCATGGCATTCCTCACTCCGTATTCCTCACTCTTGAAAAGGGCTGGGCGGACCGCAGTTTCGTGTCATCGCCCTAGGTGAAATATTTCGGCGGCCGTATGTTGCCCCGCTTCACATATCCGTTGTGGTGCTTTTCGAGTCGTGTTTTCTCCAGCATGAAATAGGCGTTGTGTTTGGTCATCACGTCCGCCCCGTTCAGACGCTCGGCCCACGTCTTCCCGTTGGAGGTAGTCTTCTCCAACATCTTCTTCGTTACATAGTTCGTGCAGGCGGTAAAGTACTCTTCTTCCACCCATCGGAAGGCTGCGCGGTAGAGTCCCTGTCCCATTTGTTTGGCGAAGTATTCGACTTCGACTGTTTCGAGAGCCTCGCGGGCCAACGCAGCCAGGTCGTCCAGATACTCCTTACCCTCAATGACATCCTGCCGGGTACCGAGTTTTGACACATGGCCAGAGATGAGGGTCTTGAAGTCGTAGGTAAGTATGTGGTCGAACGCTTCGACATAGCCGCTGAAGTTCTCGGAAGCATCGCAGTCCCTGAAGGTCACCCAGCCTGGGCTCGCGATGTCGATGGCTGCCAGAATCTTCGGTTTCAGGACGTAGATGAAGATGTTGCCTTCACAGTGATTCTGGCCTTTGTAAGACAAGTCGACTTGCACGCCGTTTACATCCAGAACTTCATGTGTTGCGAATGTCTCAGTGGGCGGTGGACGATTCGGGTCGGGAAAACGTAACAAGAGTTCTCTAGTTTTCTCATGTCCGTAACGCTTGACGTTAGGGCCGAATATGGCGGCTGCGCCAACGTGATCGGCATGCCAATGGCTGTAAATGAAATGTGTCACCGGCTCATCCGTGACCTCTTCAATTGCGGTTAGCAGAAGTTCGCCCAACGCGGGCGGTGCGTCGACAGCGATGACGCCGGAGCCCGTGCGAATGAACATGCAGTCATACCAGCCGGATGTCACCCAATACACACCGTCGGAGATCTCTTCTGCGTGATAACCCTTCTGCAGGCGGTCCTCCAGAAACAGAGCGCCGTGGGATGACTCCGGTGGAGGTAAATAATCCTCGATGTTCGTATAAGGGACACCGCGCGAACCGAGTGATTCGACAAGCCACGCTGGCTTCTTTCCTGCAACCGTAGCGACAGACATGAACCCTCCTCAGGCGGTCAAGTGTTGGTAGAACAGCATGCGTAGCGCATTGAGGCGACGCGTTTGCCGGCTGTTCAATCCATCCGCCACATTTAGTTAGATCGATGCCGCGTCTTCAGGATTTTTCACGGATTGCGGAACTGTTTCGCAATCTTGCGAATGATTCGATTACCGCGATTTGCCACAGCGTTCTCTCCAGGGTCGGACAAACGAAATAGTAGGTCGCCTTTGAGAGGCTCAAGGTCGTCAAAGTTTGCACGGGAACACTACGCCAAGCTGTGCCGCGTCGAACGAGTGATGAGGCCCTACATGGAGGCCATTCTGTGACCGTCGACATTGTGAAGAATATGGGCGCGTCTGTCCGACAGCGACTGCTCAATCATGCGAAAGCTGGCGGCAGGCCCTTTGCGGAGGTATTGCAGTATTACGCGATGGAGCGTTTTCTCTATCGTCTTTCGGTATCTCAGCACGTCGAGACTTTTACGTTGAAGGGCGCCTTGCTCCTGGCCGCGTGGCAAGCACCTATCTCTCGGCCAACGATGGACATTGACCTTCTTGGCCGCACGGACAATGCCGTGGATAGGATCGTCATGCTCATGTCCGAGATCTCCCAACTAGCAGTACCAGATGATGGGATCGTATTCGACCCGGCATTACGCACGCGGTTCGTTGGTATTCTCATCTTCCGTCGAAGGTAGATTTGCTAACGGGAGAGCCTCTACGCTGCTGCGCAGCGGTTGTAGGGCTGACACGTCATCCCCAACGGGTTGCTGCAAGGTACACCTGAGTACAGGCTTGGTAACGTCTTGTTTTTCAATGAATTGAGCCGCGGTGTTTCCACGCGTAAACGCGACGTTTCTCGGATGGCGCCAGATGTTTTCGTGCGTAAACACGCTGTAATGAAAGCATTTATAGAAACCGGTCGCTGGGTAGACGCATCCAAGCGGTTCAAGTAGTCAGTTTCAAGGCAGGGCGTTGCGTATGGCCGCCTCTGACGACAAGTCGCCCGCCCCGACTCCGCTATCGTCCTCTGCGACAGCGGCGAACGAGGTCTACCGGACACTGTTTGTAGCTACGCGCCTCACGGGGGCGGAGCTTCGTGAGGTGAAATCCGCTGCTTCCAGTGCAGGCAAAAAGGTGGCTGAATGGCTCCGCGAAGCTGCCCTTATTCAGGCGCGCGCAACGCAGGAAGACCCGACTGATCCGGTCTTGCTAGCCGAAATCGTCGGGATGAGATCCCTGATGCTGAACCTGTTTGGCAAGGCTTCGCAGGGGCCCATCAGTTCAGAAGATTTGCAAAAGATGTCGGCCCACGCGGACGCAATCAAAGACCAAAAAGCTGGGGAATCTCTGGCCGAAAGGCGTCGCCGAACGAGTGCCAAGAGCCGGGTAACGCGTCATGAAACTATCGCGTATTCGGGGTGCTTTCTGCTCAACAGCCGCATGGCCTATGTGTCGATCTCGCGCGGTCAATTTGACGCGCAGATATTTACCGACAGTCTGGAGAAGTTGCCAAAGGCATTAGGACATGATGTTTCGCAGCAGAGTGTCTACAAGCCGGAGCGGGCTATCGCCTTACCTCAGCCGAAGATCGTGACGCCGAAGCACGACGTGGAGTTGAGTTTGGGGTTCGGGTTGAGCCTTTGAACGCAGTAGTCGAGGAGAGATGAAGGCGTTATTGCAAGTGGGTCATAGAGAGGCCAGGGCAGCTTCGGACGAGCACGACAATTTTGGTACAGGGGATGGGATTATGGCGGCAGAGAGAGTCATCGATTTCGACAGAGGCGGATTGAAGTCGTCGCAGCAGGAGAATAAGGAGCTATCGTTCAAGCCTCAGCGCAGAAAGCCCCCACAAAGGGTCACTGTGGCTCCGGAAGACAAACTGCTGGTGAGCCGCGAAGAGGCCGCTCAACTGCTATCTATTAGCCAGCGTGCCCTTGACTACCTTGTGGCCTCGAAACGTCTACCAACGAGGCGGATTGGTGGTCGGGTTCTGATTCCGGTAGCAGAGCTGCGTAAGTATGCCCGTTATGACCATCCTGAGAACATCGTGGCCTATTCACCCGACCGCACAGGGTGAGCTTGTTCGCACCTTGGGTTAGAGTTCTGCTATACCAGTGCTTCGAGCCCGTGCTTCTCGACCACAAACAAAAGTTTCAGGGCCATCCCGCTCGGCTGCTTGGCCCCCGTCTCCCATTTTTCAACGGTGGACTCACTGGTGTTCAGATAACGGGCAAAGACCGGCTGGCTGACGCGATGGCGCAGCCGCAGCTTCTTGATTTGCGCGGGCTTCAGGGCTGGAGGTGCCGTGAGGCAGGCTTCGTCGAAGCCCTTCATCGTGGTCTTGTCGATCGCTCCAACCTTATGCAGGGCCGTAGCGGAAGAATGGATCGCCTCAAAGGCATCGCTCTTGAACTTATGCTTGGTTGCCATTACAAATCTCCATCCAGTCATGATCTTGTAGAAGCCGATTCACTTGTTTCGGCGTGAGGCTTCCGTAGGCCTTCGTGAGCTTGCGAAACTCGGCCAATTCATCGTCGTCAATGTTCGCCCGGTCTTGCTTAGCGAATAGATACTCGTAGATCCAGAATGTTCCGGCCTTGGCGAGAATGATCGAGCGGTACTGGTTCTTTCGCAGACGCTTCTTGTAGACGCCACCGCCCAGATCGTCCGCCTGCCCCTGCATGACCTGCAAGATCGCAGCGCAAAGCTCTTCGTCCCCGATGTGCGCCTTTCGAGCCGCTTTCGCAAACCACGAGGTCTTGAAAGTCCGTATGGAATTGGTGACCGGAGTTCTCACTGGAAATAGTGTAGCACTGGGTGCAACACCCTTCTGCCGAACCGATTACAGCTCGTTTGCAGGAGTACCCGTCGCTGTGTCGTCCGTCAAGGCGCTGCGCCCGCTGTGCGGCGTGCTATGCACAGCCCTGACTGCCGCCTTCGCTACGGGAGTAGGCACGGTATGAGGAGCATCTGCTCCTCACTTCTCCTAAGAACCGGATGTCTCCAGCCATACCACCGCAGAATCATGATCTGGGAAGTTCTTTCGAACACGACTTCCGCCTGCCTTGTATTGGGCTTCCCACGTACCTCGCTCAGGGCGGAATTTGATGCCTCGAACCTCTTTCGGCTTCCTCGCCATCGCGCACCTCCACCACCATCACAAAATTCTTGGTGGCACTTTGGTGGCACTTTTGTACCGGTAATCCTGCAATCGCGTGCGACACACTGCAAGACTTCAGATCAAATAAGTGTTGATAAATGAATAGCTTAGAGAGTTTGTTGCGGCTCGGTGCAAGTCCCTGCAAACCCCTATTTTCGCCCTCTCAAGGCGAAGGGTCCGGGTTCGAGCCCCGGTAACGCTACCATCCAAATTCCTCAAAATCAGCAGCTTGTAAGTGCTCAGACAGACCGCCAGACCCTTTCCAAACCCTCCAGCAAGCCGCAAACGCAGTTCAGCGGACCCAAGTTTTGGCTCGGAAAGTGTGGCTTAGGACGAAGCCGCGAAATGCCCCTGCATTTCCCCGCGGTTCCGGGCCGGAGGGGTAGGCAAACGAGAACTTCCGCGACAGCCTCAGGTCCTTCACATGCGCAATGCCCAGCGTGTGCAGCGAAAGTTGATTGCGCACGGCCCACCGTGAGACGAAGGTAGCTCCCAGTCCCGCCTCCACGGCACTCAACAAGCCTTCGGTCGAATCGAGCTCCATCACGGTCCTGAGGTCCTTCTTCCGCAGCCCTATCTTTGCCAGCGCATTTTCGACCACCCTGCGGGAACCCGAACCGAATTCGCGCATCAGTAGCGGCGCCTGTCTCAGGTCTTCAGCACCAATCTCCTGCCCCGACCATTCATGGCTGGCGGGAACGACCAGCACCATCTGGTCCTCCATGAAAGGCTCAATGTGGAGATCCTTGCGTAAACCTGGGCCTTCAATGAGCGCGAGTTGAACGCGGTGGTCCGCAACCGCTTCCAGCATTTCGTCTGTATTCCCGCTGATCGCGGTCACGGCCACGCGCGGATATTCGCGCAGAAATGCGGCGACGAAGTTCGGAAGAAGGTATTGCCCGATGGTTTGCGATGCACCCAGCGCCAACGCGCCTGCATGACTTCCTGATGTGCTGGTGACCGCTTCGAACGCCTCGTCGGAGAGGGTCTTGAGTTGCTCGGTGTAGGGAAGTAGCGCCGTCCCTGCGGCGGTAAGTGTGATGCGTCCCCCGCTCCGATCGAACAGTGGGACGCCATACTCGTCCTCCAGCGCCTTGATCTGTTGGGTGACGGCCGGCTGGGTCAGGAACAACTCCTCGGCAGCCCTGGTGAAGTTCATGTGCCGAGCCACCACTCGAAAGACTTTGAGCCGAAAGTTTTCCATGGTTGAGATCGCCTCGTGCCTTTGCTCGCTAAAGCATCGATTGCCTCGTGAGCATGGATTGCACCGTGAGATTCATTGTCGCAGACCTGCGCGGCGATGAGACTCAGGCACTGCCGCCACGAGCGATAAGCAAACACAATCCGCGATAAGAACTTCCGCTTGGACGCGCGCTCGCTAACTGGCGAGACTGCAACAAGAGGAAACATGAATCTCTTGTCCAATATCAATTCGAAGACGGTGTTCTTCCTTGCGCTAATACTGATTGCATCCGGGATTGTATCGCCTCCTTTGGCACTGATTGTCGGGCTCTGCTATGGCTTCACTTTTGTCCATCCCTATCACCTCGAAAGCCGGAACCTCTCCCGTCTCCTGTTGAAGCTGGCGGTCGTCGCTCTCGGGTTTGGAATGAATCTGCGCCAGGTCATCCACGCGGGAAAAGCTGGGTTCCTCTACACGGCCATCAGCATTTCCGGAGTGCTGCTGCTGGGATGGCTGTTCGGCCGCCTGCTTCATGTGAGCAAGAAGGCGTCCTATCTCATCACCGTGGGAACTGCCATCTGTGGCGGCAGTGCAATCGCTGCCATCGCACCCATCACAACCCCGAATGATGAAGAGATGGCCATGTCGCTCGGAACGGTGTTCGTTCTGAACTCCGTTGCGCTGCTGCTATTTCCGTTCGTCGGTTTTGCGTTGCACCTTACCCAGACACAGTTCGGCCTGTGGGCGGCGCTAGCCATTCACGACACAAGTTCTGTCGTAGGCGCCGCGGCAAAGTACGGAACTCAGTCCCTGCAAATCGCTACGACCGTAAAGCTCACCAGGGCTCTCTGGATCGTTCCTCTGGCAATGCTCACCGCGTACTTCACCAAGAGCAAGGCGAAGATTCAATTGCCGTGGTTCATCCTGTTCTTCTGCCTCGCAGCGGTCGCGTACACCTACGTTCCCGCCGGCAGAGCGCTGTACCCGGTCTTAAGCAGGCTTGGGCGGACTGGGCTAACGGTAGTCCTCTTCCTCATCGGCACAGGGCTTTCCAAGGAGACCGTCAAACGTGTGGGAGCTCGTCCGTTCATTCAGGGCATCTCCCTCTGGGCAGTGATTGCCGTACTCTCGCTCCTCGCAATCCGAGCAGGCTGGATTACCTTGTAGCGCCCGCCACTGGCCAGGGAAAATCCGACGCAACGATCTGCACACACGAGCCGCGACCCTACCGAACCGTGTACGTATGCGTGCCGCTCCCGATCGTCTCCTTCTCCCGCCCAGGAAGTTCGACCGTCGCCGTAGTGTTCGCCGGAATCGTCACCGTGAAGCGTTGCTCGCTCTGCTTCCAGTCCGACACAACCGTGCCATACGCCGCGTCATACTCCACATGCAGCGCTGGCAGCGCGGCATCGAAGTGCGGACGAATCGTAAGGTGATGGAATCCCGGCCCGCTCGCATCCGTATCAATTCCTGCTGCCCGCCGATACACCCACGCCATCACCGAACCAAACGCATAGTGGTTATACGAGTTCATACTAGGATCGCCGGTGTCGCCATTCCACCGCTCCCACCACGTCGTCGCATCCTTCTTCACCATGTAGCCCCACGAGGGATAGGTGTCCGACAGCAATAATTTAAACGCCAGATCCGTCTGCTGATTCTCATCCAGTACAAACAGAAGAAACGGCGTTCCCAGAAATCCTGTCGTCAAATGATCGCCATGCGCGTGGATATTCTTTGTTAGCCGATCCATCATGCTCGCACGCAGGGAATCCGGCGCAATACCAGTAAACAAGGTCGCCAAATACCCGGTCTGCGTATCGCCCGCAACGCTTCCATCGTCCTTTACAAACGCCGCTCGATACGCCGCAGCAATGTGTTCATACTGTTGCCGATACTTCTCCGCGTCCTCCAGACGATGCAGCGCCGTTGCCATCTCCGCCATCTCTCGCGCGACCAGCGCCCAGTAAGCCGTATCAATCAGAGCCTTCGGTGTACCCTGATCCGGCGCGAGCCAATCCGCATAATTGCTACCAACCGCCTTGCGTCGAACGTAGTCCGGATTGTTGTTGGCAATAAAGTCCATCCAGCGCTCCATCGCTGGCCACGAGTGCTCCACAACCCCGATGTCCCCATACTGCAGCCACGCAGCATACGGAATAAAGATTCCCGCATCGCCCCAACCCGGAGCGCCCGGCCCCGGCCCAAGCAGGTTCGGCGAAACATCCGTGAATGCTCCCTCCGCAGTCTGCGCATCCACCACGTCGTCCATGAACTTATGCGTGAACGCATCAATGTCGAAGTTGTACGACCCCGTCCGCCAGAACACGCCCGCGTCGCCCATCCAACCCAGCCGCTCATCCCGCTGCGGGCAGTCGGTGGGAATTGACACAAAATTCCCGCGCTGCCCCCACGCTCCAAGCTGATTCATCTTGTTCAGAATCGCGCTGGAACTTGTGAGGCGAACCGTAGGCGGCTCTTGCAAACTGTTGTAGACCAGGCCATCAATCGTCGAGAGCGTAGGTGCTTCCGCCGGCTCTCCGCCAGGGGTTGAAATCTCCACATATCGGAATCCATGAAACGTAAATACAGGCGTCCATGCCTCTTCACCGTTCCCCGAGAGCACATACGTATCCGTCGCATCGGCGTTGCGGAGATTCGTCGTGTAAATGCTTCCATCCGGATTAAGCCGTTCCGCATAACGCAGCTTCACCACCAATCCACGCGGCCCGCGAACATGCAGCCGCACGTTCCCCACCATGTTCTGCCCCATATCGAACACAGCAGGATGCGCCGCATTCGCCGGGTTGAGCGCAACCGGATGAACCGTGACCGTAGTACGTATCGGAAGATCCGGCTGTGCCGTAAGCATCATGCCGCTATCCGGCGGCGTCGCAGTCACTGCACGCGTCCAGTGCGAACCATCGAAATTCGGCGCGCTCCATCCCGCTTGCTCAAGCCGCGCATCGTACGATTCGCCGCCATATATCTCCGCGAACGTAATCGGCGCCGACGCAGTCAGCCACGACGGATCTGTGACCACCGTCTGATGGCTGCCGTCCTTTAGTGTCACATCCAACTGCGCCCGCAAAAGATTCGGCCCGGGATAGTCCCGATATCCCGCCCACGTCATCGGCGAGCTATACCAGCCGCCACCCAGCACTACCCCCATCGTGTTTTCCCCTTGCTGCAGCAGGGAAGTCACGTCATACGTCTGGTACAGCACCCGTTTATGAAAGTCCGTCCAGCCCGGTGAAAGCAACGTTCCTGGCGCCACACGCTTGCCGTCGAGAAACGCCTCATACGCTCCCAGCGCGGTAATACTCAGCCGAGCCGACCGGACACCCCCCTCAATGCGAAAATCCTTCCGCAGCAACGACGCGTCCGTTGAAACCCGATCCGGCCCCGCCACTGCACGCTGCCGATCCGTTCCCAACGCAAAGTCCGCAGAGATCGGCCCCGCGATCGCAGCAGTCTGCCACGCCTGATTGGATCCAGCCCGTGCCTGCCAGCGTTCATCCGTCACAATGCGCTCTTCCCCGCCATTCGCCAGCGTCACATGAATCGACGCTGCCACAGCGGCCGGCGTAGTCTCCGTCGGCGATCCCGCCCGAGGCGACGTAACCTTCAACTCGAACTCGTTGTCGCCGGCATGCAGCAGACCCGCAAGCTCCTCGCGGTCAAAGGCGCCCCACTCGTCGTGATGTCCCGTGAGGGTGCCATTCACACGAGCGATGAAATGTCCGCGCACCAGCACATGCAGGTTGGCCCCCTCCGGCGTCGCATCCAAATGCAATCGATAACGAAACTCCGCCGGCGTCGTAGAGCGGACGTGCCTGGCGTCCGCGCCGGGAAGCCATATCCATCGAATTGCCTTCATCTCCTGCTCGTCCGCAGGATCATGGCGCATGATCCAATCGGCCTTCCAGTCTCCGGCGTTCATCAGCCCGGTCTCAAACCAAGCAACAGGAGAGACCTGCTCCTTGCCGTGTGCGTCCCACACCACCACCTTCCACACGTAACGCTGTTGCGATTGGAGCGCCGCACCCGCATACACGATGTCCACCGACTCCGACGACGTCACCCGCCCGGAATCCCACACCGCCGCCTTGCCCGCGCGTAGATTCTCCGCATCCGTCCCCACCACAATCTCGTAGCCGGATTGCATCCAGCCAGGAGTCTTGGCGTCACTCTGCCACGAGAACGCGGGATGTGCCGTATCAACGCCGAGCGGATTCTCGAGCGCATTCGTCCGAAGATGGACCGGCGCCGCATGGGCACAGGCTGAGAATGCTAGAACGAGCGCCACAAGCTTCAACATCCTGCGAGAAGATCCAACCATAGTGCAGCCATCCTATTCATGAGTGCGTCACCTCTGCAATCGAGCGCCATGCAGTGTGAATTCACTCGCCTTCAAATAATTGCCATAACCCACGACGATCGTGGAGCTCACCAACAGGAATAGCCCGCCAGCGACCAGCACTTTCGTCCGCCGACTCGTCCCTTTCCACTCCCGCAGCGCCAGCCCCCACAGCGTCGCAAAGATAATGATCGAAGCCATGTGAAGCGTCCCGTTGGAGAAGTCATACTTCCCCATCTTGGTCTGCGCCATCGAATAACAGAAAACTGGAATACCACGTCACGCCGGCCAGACATGCGAACACATGATTCGCTACCAGCGTCTTCGGCGAAATCCGATGTAGCGTCGGATCGAGAGGATCGAGCTCCGCGATCGTCTGGCCCGACGCCAACCGACCACCGAAAGTCCAAAGCCCGCGCATTTCGCAGCCGAGCACCGTCCACGAATTGACGCGCTCCCAACCCCTCTGCGAGACTTCGCCTATGCGCTACAGCGGAAAAGTAGAGTTCGCCCACGCGCGAAAGATTCGCAGCAGCAACACGCGCCTCTACCGCGCGGCCCACTGGCCCATCTGGATCTGGGTTTTCTTCCTCGCCCCCGGACCTCTCACCTTCAGCCTCTTCGCCAGCGGCTTTCACCCCGCCAACCTCCTCTGGCTCGCGTTCGTCCTCATCGCCACCGGCATCGCCGCTCTCCGCGAAAGCCTTCCCGGCGCCGAGCCCCGCCCCTACATCCTTCGCTTCGACGAAGACAAGCCCAACCCTCTCTACCGCCGCATCTGCTACACCTTCGCCTGGAACGCCGTCCTCAGCTTCGCTCTGCTCAACCTCGCCGGCCTCGTGATCGCCGTCGTCACTGGCACCTGGTACCTCAAGCAGATCTACCACTACGCCTACGCGCCGCTGTGCATCCTGATCCTCCTCCTCGGCGGCCTCGGCCAACTCCCCCGCGTCAAACGCTCCACCCTCGGCGAGGGCACCGAGCGCCGCTACTTCTACGGCTCCGTCTGGGCCGTCACCATCGCCCAGGCCATCCTCATGCTCCTCTGGAAGCTCCTCCCCCACACCCGCGCGTCCGACCTCACCAAGCTCGTTGCCTTCCTCTCTGTCCTGTCCCTCGTGGGCCTCGCCGCGCACAGCGGCAAACTCCCCCGCACCCGCCCCATCCTCCCCGGCGAATCCATGGTCGCCGACTAGCCGGCAAGAAAGCTCCCCGCCCACCCAACTCGAAAAGATGGCGTACCATCTAAGCCCAAATGGCCTTTCAGAATCGCCTCCTCAACTCGCCTCCCGCCGCCGCACCTCTCCTCAAGCTCACAATCGATGGCGCCGAGACGGAAGCACCTCAAGGCTCACTCCTCATCGACGCCATCAACCGCACCAGCACCACACTCCCCCAAGTCTGCTATCACCCGCAGCTCGGCCCCATCGGCACCTGCGACACCTGCATGGTCGACGTGAATGGCAAACTCACCCGTGCGTGCACTTGCGAAATCACTCCCGGCCTCACCGTCCAAACCCAAACCAAAGCAGCCGACGCAGCCCAGCGCGAAGCCTTCGATCGCATCCTCGGCAACCACCTTCTCTACTGCACCGTCTGCGATAACAACAACCAGAACTGCACGGTCCACAACAGCACAGCAGAGCTCGACGTGAAGCACCAGGCAATTCCATACAAGCCCAAGCCCTACGAGCAGGACCTCACCAATGCCTTCTATCGCTACGATCCCGACCAGTGCATTCTCTGCGGTCGCTGCGTCGAAGCCTGCCAGAACGTCCAGGTAAACGAGACCCTCACCATCGATTGGACCTCCTCCCATCCCCGAGTCCTGTGGGATGGCGGCCACGACATCGCCGGCTCCAGCTGCGTCTCCTGCGGACACTGCGTCACCGTCTGCCCCTGCAACGCGCTCATGGAAAAGTCCATGATCGGCCACGCCGGCTACTTCACCGACCTCGCCCCCGAAACCCTCGACGACATGATCCAGGTCGTCAAAGACGTTGAGCCCCAGGTGGGCTACGGCCCCATCCTCGCCCTCTCTGAAGTCGAAGCGGACATGCGCGAGCTCCGCGTCAAGAAAACCAAAACCGTCTGCACCTATTGCGGAGTAGGCTGCAGCTTCGACGTCTGGACCCGCGACCGCCACATCCTCAAAATCGAGCCCGGCCCCGGCCCCGCCAACGGAATCTCCACCTGCATCAAGGGAAAATTCGCCTGGGACTACATCAATGCGGAGGACCGGCTGCACAAGCCACTCATCCGTCAAGGCGACCGCTTCGTCGAAGCCACCTGGGACGAAGCCCTCGATCTCATCGAAAAAAAGTTTACCGAAATTAAATCGAACTACGGCCCCGACGCCCTCGCCTTTATCGCCTCGTCCAAGTGCACCAACGAGGAAAGCTACCTCATGCAGAAGTTAGCTCGCGCAGTCGTCGGCACCAATAACGTCGACAACTGTTCGCGCTATTGCCAAACCCCCGCGACCATGGGCCTTTCGCGGACGGTCAAGTATGGCGGCGACGCCGGCTCCATCTCAGATATCGAGAAGGCTGGCCTGGTCCTTATCATCGGATCCAACACCGCCGAAAGCCACCCTGTTCTTGCAACCCGGGTAAAGCGTTCCCACAAATTACACGGCCAGCGCCTCATCGTTGCCGACCTCCGTAAACACGAGATGGCCGAACGCGCCGACCTCTTCATCCGCCCCAACCCCTCCACCGACCCCGTCTGGATTAACGCGGTCGCAAAATACCTCCTCGACCATAACCTCGCCAAGATGGATTTCGTGCATCAATGGGTCAACAACTTCGACGCCTACAAGGAATCTCTGGCAACCTTCACCCTCGAGTACGCGGAGCGCATCACCGGCATCGCCTCAAAGGACACTGAAACCATCGCACTCGAAATCGCGAAGGCCGACGGCACCTGCATCCTCTGGGCCATGGGCGTCACCCAGCACTGCGGCGGATCCGACACCTCCACCGCCATCTCCAATCTCCTCCTGCTCTCCGGAAACTACATGCGCGAAGGCGCCGGAGCCTACCCCCTGCGTGGCCACAATAACGTTCAGGGCACCAGCGACTTCGGATCCATGCCCAACCTCTTTCCCGGCTACCAGCTCGTAGATGACGAGGCAGTTCGATCCAAATTCGAAGCAGCCTGGGGAGTCTCGCTGCCGACGGTAAAGGGCCTCGACAACCGCATGATGATCGACGCCATCCATGCAGGCAAACTGAAGAGCCTCTACATCAAGGGCGAAGACACCATCACCTCCGATGCAAACGCCAACGACGTCGAACGCGCCTTCCGTTCGGTTGAATTCCTGGTGATTCAGGACGTAAACCTCTCGGTGACCGCGCAATATGCGGACGTCATCCTGCCCGCGTCTCCATCGCTCGAGAAAGAAGGCACCTTCACCAACACGGAGCGCAGAATCCAACGCATCTATCGCGCGCTCGAACCTCTGGGAGACTCGAAACCCGATTGGGAGATCATCCAGCTCATCGCCAACCGTCTCGGTGCAGGATGGTGCTATACGCATCCCTCCCAGATCATGGACGAAGTCGCCAGCCTCACCCCCCTCTTTGCAGGCGTCAGCTATGAACGCCTGGAAGGCTACCGATCCCTGCAATGGCCGGTCGCCAAGGACGGAACAGACTCACCCGTGCTCTTCAAAGAGAAGTTTCCCTTCGACGACGGCAAGGCAAAGTTCCATCCGACCGCGTGGATTGAACCCTCCGAAGAGATAAGCGCCGAGTTCGATCTCCATCTCAACAACGGCCGCCTCCTCGAACACTTCGAGCAGGGAAGCATGACCTATCGCACCCCCGGCATCAAGCGCATGACACCCCGAACCTTCGTCGAGGTCTCGCACGAGCTGGCCAAAGAGCGCGGAGTTACCGACGGCAGCTACGTCCAACTCCGCTCCCCCTACGGACAGGTAAAGGTCCAGGTCCTCGTCACCGACCGCGTCCACGGCAAAGAGCTCTACATGCCGATGAACTCCGTCCTCGAGCCGGTGAACAAGATGACCAGCAGCCACCTCGACCGCGCCACCCACACCCCCGCGTTCAAAGAGCTCTCCGTCCAGATGCTCGTCCTCAACGAGACCGGTCCCAATCCTCTGCCCCGGGAAAACTTCCGCTGGGGCCACCGCACTCCGCAGGAAGGCGTTGAAGTCGAAACAAAGTGGGAGCGTTCCGACTACTACCTGCCCGGAACAAAACCTCGTGACGAGCTCGTCCAGATCAAGACAACCACCGTGTAATCCCAGCACCGCCTGGCAAGGAGATAGCCGCATGGCAAACCCGATTCACTTCACCCCGAAACGAGTAGACCCGCGCAAGGAGCTGGAGCGTCGCCTCGAGGCTGCTCCCATGCAACAT
>Ga0187887_10001226_pt1 | contig 22368 bp, 19 predicted proteins | sample June2016WEW_7_10_FD_132977 | JGI IMG/M metagenome (GOLD analysis project Ga0187887, IMG submission 132977) | Peatland microbial communities from SPRUCE experiment site at the Marcell Experimental Forest, Minnesota, USA - June2016WEW_7_10 | ecosystem: Environmental > Terrestrial > Soil >... | reverse complement strand
GCGGAAATCGTGCTGCGTCGCATGAACGAGGTCGGCGTACTCGGCGCCTTCGTGCACGCGTTCGGCCGCATCGTGGCGATGATGCAGTTCAACATGTATCACCACTATACCGTCGACGAGCATCTGCTGCGCTGCATCGGCATCCTCAACGAAATCGAGCGCGGCGGCAAACCCGAATTCACGCTGGCGAGCGAATTGGTCAAAACAATCCAGCCCGCGCACCGCACCGTGCTCAGCGTCGCCCTGTTCCTTCACGACATCGCCAAGGGCCGGATCGAGGATCATTCGATCGCCGGCGCGCGCATCGCGCGGCGGCTCGGTCCGCGGCTGGGACTGAGCGCCGCCGATACCGAACTGGCGGCCTGGCTGGTCGAAGTTCATCTCGTGATGTCGACGGTGGCGCAGTCGCGCGATCTGTCCGACCGCCGCACTATCGAGAATTTCGCCGCGGTGGTGCAGTCACTGGAGCGCATGAAACTTCTTACCATCCTAACCACGGCCGACATCCGCGCGGTCGGACCGGGCGTCTGGAACGGCTGGAAGGCGCAGCTTCTGCGCACGCTCTATTACGAGACCGAGCCGGTGCTCACCGGCGGCTTCTCCGAGGTCAACCGCGCCCAGCGCGTCGCCATGGCGCAGGCCGAATTCCGCGCCGAGTTGCGCCCGTGGCCGCAACAGCAGCTCGACGCCTATGTCGATCGGCTCTATCCGGCCTACTGGCTCAAGGTCGATCTGGCGCACAAGCTCGCGCATGCGCACTTCGTGCGCGACGTCGAGGCGGCGGGCAAGAGGCTCGCGACCAGTGTCGGCTTTGACGCCGCCCGCGGCGTCACCGAACTCACGGTGTTCGCGCCCGATCATCCCTGGCTGTTGTCGATCATCGCCGGCGCCTGCGCGCTTGCCGGCGCCAATATCGTCGACGCCCAGATCTACACCACGACCGACGGGCTGGCGCTCGACACCATCTCGGTGTCGCGCGAATTCGAGCATGACGAAGACGAGGGCCGGCGCGCCGCGCGGATCGGCGACGCCATCGAGAAGGCGCTGCGCGGCCAGCTCAAATTGCCCGAAACGATCGCCAAACGCGCGGCGCCAAAAGGCCGGCTGAAGGCCTTTGCCATCGAGCCCGAAGTCACCATCAATAACCAATGGTCGAGCCGTTACACGGTGGTCGAAGTCACCGGCCTCGATCGGCCGGGCCTGCTCTACGAACTGACCACGACGCTGTCCAAGCTGAACCTCAATATCGCCTCGGCCCATGTCGCGACCTTTGGCGAGCGCGCGGTCGACGTGTTCTACGTCACCGACTTGACTGGCGCCCAGATCGCGACGCCGTCCCGCCAGAATGGGATCAAGCGGCCGCTGCTCGCGCTGTTCACAGTGCCGGGCGAAGGCAAGGCGGCGAAAGAAGCTTCAGCGGAATAGTTTACCCCTCCCCACAGGGGGGTTGTTTGAGTAACCGGCCCTTAAACCGCCCAAACTACGGTGTTTCCAGCGCGTCTTTCGCGCTGGGGACGGGTTATGGCGTGGCGACAGGGGCGTAAGCGGACCGGCGACGCCGAAGGTCTCGACCTTCGCATGCGCCCGCAGGACCGCATCGGCGGCCCACCCAAAGCGCGAAGTGACTCCCGGTCTAGTGGCGCCCGCCGCCCCGCCAGCGCCCCGCCGCGCGAACCGAAAAAGCGCAAGCGCTCGGGCAGGCGCCGTTCCGGCTTCGGCCGGCTGATCTATTGGGGCTTCGTGCTGGCGCTGTGGGGGTTGATCGCCGGCATCGGCGCGCTGGTCTGGATCGGCATTCATCTGCCGCCGATCCAATCCTTGGAAATCCCCAAACGCCCGCCCTCGGTGCTGATTCTCGGCTTAAACGGCGCCACGCTCGCCACGCGGGGCGACATGGGCGGCGCCGCGGTGCCGCTTGCCGAACTGCCGGCTTACGTGCCCAAGGCCTTCGTCGCCATTGAGGACCGCCGCTTCTATTCGCATTACGGCGTCGATCCCTTGGGTATCGCGCGGGCTTTGGTCGCCGACATTTTGCGCCGCGGCGCCTCGCAAGGCGGTTCGACCATCACACAACAGCTCGCCAAGAATCTGTTCCTCACCCAGGAACGCACCGTGTCGCGCAAGCTACAGGAAATCGCGCTGGCGCTCTGGCTCGAACATAAATTCTCCAAGACGGAGATTCTCGAGCTCTATCTCAACCGCGTCTATTTCGGCGCCGGCGCCTATGGCGTCGAAGGCGCCGCGCAGCGCTATTTCGGCAAGTCGGCGCGGCAATTGACGCTGGCCGAGGCGGCGATGCTCGCCGGCCTCGTGCAGTCGCCGTCGCGGCTGGCGCCGAGCCACAATCCCGACGGCGCCGAGCGCCGCGCCGCGGTGGTGGTCGCGGACATGGCGGCGCAGAACATGATCACGGCGGACGCCGCAAAGCTCGCGCTGGCGCACCCGGCGCGCGCGGTGCAACAGGCCGGCGGCGGCTCGGTCAATTACGTCGCGGACTGGGTGATGGACGCGGTCGACGACCTGATCGGTAAAGTCGACCAGGACATCGTCGTGCAAACCACCATCGATCCGGCGCTGCAAAGCGCGGCCGAGCAGGCGCTCGACGACACACTCAATCAGAAGGGCGAGAAGTTCGACATCGGACAAGGCGCGGTGGTAGCGATGACGCCTGACGGCGTGGTGCGGGCGCTGGTCGGCGGGAGAAATTACGGCCAGAGCCAATTCAACCGCGCCATCGACGCCAAGCGCCAACCCGGCTCGGCGTTCAAGCCCTTCGTCTATCTTACCGCGCTTGAACGCGGGCTGACACCGGACACTGTGCGCGAGGACGCGCCGATTACGGTGAAGGGCTGGAAGCCGGAGAATTTCGAGCACGAATATGCGGGCCCGGTGACGCTGACCCAGGCGCTGGCCAATTCGCTCAACACGGTATCGGTGCGGCTTACGCTTGAATCCGGGCCCCAAGCGGTGGTCCGCACCGCCTACCGCCTCGGCATCACCTCGATGCTCGAACCCAATGCCTCGATCGCGCTCGGCACCTCGGAAGTCACCCCGCTCGAACTGGCGTCGGCCTATGCCACTTTTGCGAACGGCGGGCTCGCGGTTTCCCCGCATGTCATCGAGCGCATTCGATCGAGCGACGGCAAGCCGCTCTACGATCGCGCCCAGCCGCCGCTCGGCCGCATCGTCGACGCGCGCTACGTGGCGATGATGAACACGATGATGCACGAGACGCTGGTGTCAGGCACCGCGCGCAGCGCCAGCCTCCCCGGCTGGCAGGCCGCCGGCAAGACCGGAACCAGCCAGGATTTCCGCGACGCCTGGTTCATCGGCTACACATCGCATCTGGTCACCGGGATCTGGCTCGGCAACGACGACAATACGCCGACCAAGAAAGCCGTCGGCGGCGGCCTGCCGGTCGAAGTCTGGAGCCGGTTCATGAAAGTGGCGCATCAGGGCACCGCGCCCGCAGGCCTGCCGGGGCTTGCCACCGGATGGTTCGGCCCGGCACCGCCGCCGGCCGCCGCTCCCGCTCCCATGGCCGGCGACCGCGGCAATCAACAAAATACGCAGCAAAGCAATTCCGGCGGGCTCGATTTCTGGCTGCTCGATAAATTGTTCGGGCGGCGGTGAACAGGCTGCCGCACCGGTCATCCTGCCTTTCCGCTCTGCATCGTGCGAAAGTCTCAGTAGAATGGGCTTGAAAAACACCGCCGCGCCCGCCGCCGCGCTTGAGGAGAAAATATGGTTCAGCTGTTAGAGAGCGATATCAAGACCCGCGAAGTGCTCGGCTGGAACGGTGTCCATTTGCTGCACTTCATGGGCTCGTCATGCTCGCAGAAGCTTCGCATCTTCCTCAATCTCAAAGGCATCGCATGGCACTCGCACCTCGTCGACCTGCATGGCAACGAGAACTTTCGGCCGTGGTTTCTCGGCATCAATCCACGCGGGCTGGTTCCGGTTCTGGTGCATGACGGCGCCGTGCACATCGAGAGCAATGACATCATCCAATATCTGGAAAAGACGTTTCCCGAGCCGAGGCTCATTCCGCAAGGCCACGAAAACGAGGTAGCGGCTCTGCTCAAGCACGAGGATGACCTGCATTTCGATCTGCGCACCTTGAGTTTCCGTTTCGTGTTTGCACCGCCCGGATCGCCAAAGCCCGCCGAATCGCTCAAGAGCTATGCCGAAAACGGCACGGGCACCGTCGCCGGCATGAAGGATCACGAGAAGGAAATTCAGATCGCGTTCTGGGAGCGCGCGGCGCGCGACGGCTTCACCGACGAGAGCGCACGCGCCGCGGCGCAGAAATTCCGCGCCGAGTTCGATGCGCTTGAGAAGCGGCTGACGCTGCAGCCTTATCTGATGAGCGATCGCTTAAGCGTGCTCGACATCGCCTGGTTCATCTATGCCCATAGGCTTTCGCTCGCCGGCTATCCGTTGGCGCGGCTGCATCCGCAGTTCGCGGCTTTTGTCGAGACGCTGCGGGCGCGGCCGGAATTTGCCAAGGAAATAGCGATGCCGCCGGAAGCGACGGCGCAACTTGAATCCACACGCCGGGCGCAAATGCAGGCCGGCAAGACGCTGGAGGCCGTGGCGGGGTTCTAGCGGTTGGCCGGGCGCCTTAATCGCTTGCGTAGATCGAGCCGGCCCTCAACTCGCAATGACCTGAATTAATGCGGCAATTTTTATCGTCGCGAAATTGGAGAAGGTGTCCGATACCGCATAAGGCAAGATGAGCTGGTCGCCATGCCGCATTGCCCCGCAGGTATAGACAACGTTGGGCACGTAACCTTCGCGTTCGGTGGGCTCGGGTCGGACAAGCGGCTCGCGCGTGCGCGCGACAATCTTTGACGGATCCTTCTTATCCAAGAGAACCGCCCCGATTGAATATTTCCTAACTGGACCGACCCCGTGTGTCAGCAGCAACCAATAGTCATCCAGCTCGATCGGTGAACCGCAATTGCCAATCTGAACGAATTCCCAAGGATATTCGGGCTGCAGGATGGAATGGCCACCGTCCCACGAGTAAAGGTCGTCGGAATAGATCAAATAGAGATTCTCATTGTCCTGCCGGCCAATCATCGCATAGCGGCCATCGATTTTCCGCGGAAACAAGGCCATGCCCTTATTGCGCGAAGCCGATCCGCCGAGCGGCGTCATCCGGAATGAGCGAAAGTCCGTGGTTTCGAGCAGCTCGGAGCGGATCGCCCTGCCGCTATAGGCTGTATAGGTCGCGCAGAATGCTTTTCGTCCATCGTCATCGAATTCGACGAATCGGGCGTCCTCGATGCCGTTGGCTTGGGCATCGGTGATCGGAAAGATGACGCGCTCGCTCAGCTCTTCGTCATCGGCGAACATCACTTCGATCGCATCGCCGTTCGCCGGAAACGGGCAGCTGCGGACCTTTGGGACCGCCGCCAGACGCGCCGGCGGATCGACCGTGACGCTACCGTCAGCGGCTATGGTGCCGGACCGGAACGTCAGCGACGAAATATGTCCCTCGCCGACGGCGCGCAGACTCAAGATGAAGCGACAGCCATTGTTCGGCGCGCCGGTCTGATCCGGGTGCCGGACGATGCTCGGATTGAACAAGGCGGACGCCTCGAACGAATATTCATTGAGAAAATAAGCGCCGATCAACCGGCGCTGTGTCGCATCCAATTTGGCGTGCGGTTCGAGCGCGTCCTCCATTTCCGCGGCGCGCGTCTCGAAGATGTCGATCAGATTCCGGTGCCGGCCCTCGAAATTATCGAGCACATCGCTCAATTGTTTCGCGGCGGCTGCGGCGTCGAGCCGGAGTACTCTATCGACGATATTATTGGCGCGTATCTTATCGGTCGGATTGAGGTCGCGCGGCTCCGTTGCCGGCTTGAACGGCCTGACGACGACCCGCGACGGGTCCGGGCGCAGAAATAAGCTCTGACGGTTCAAGAATTGGGATTGGGACAAAGAGGCTCCCTGGGGTGTTTCGCGGTGGGAGTGTGCGATCTCCGTCGCCGCCGGCGAACTTGGATGTGGATCTCGTTCGGCCCATCGCCGTCATCCGTTTAAGCTGGCGAATCTCCACGAGAGCAAGCAGATACGATAGCACTGATTCTGCACCCTTGTTCTCATTGCTTCGATCCGGATGAAGCCCATCCGCGCAACTGCCCGTTTTCGGATCGATCAGCGCTGTGTGCAGGTCGTTTTCGCCTAGAAACCATTGGAACGCACGTTGTACCTCCAACGGCCATTCCGCACCCTCGTCCGCCCGTCCCGCGGCCAGGCAAGCGGAAATTGCCGCCGAGGCCTCGACGGGCTGCTGATCGAATGCTTCCGGTTTTTGGCGGTGCCGCCCGAAGCTCCTGGTTCCGACCGGTCTAAAATGTCCCGCTGCCGAGGTCTGCAGCGCGTTGAGCCAGCGCAGCGATCGCAGGCCAACCTCGATGTAAGGGGGTGTGGAGGTCGCCAGTCCGGTTTGGATCAGCGCCTGGGGAAGCCGCGCATTGTCGTAGGCAAGCAGGTCTTCAAACCAGACCCAGTCTTTGCTTTGCGTTGCCGAAAACAGCGCCATCAACCTGTCGGCCAAGAGCCGGCGCAGACGGTTGGCAAGACCATCGCCGGCGACCTGCGTGCAATAGGCGTCCAACCCCAGGAGCGAGAATGCCCAGGCCCGCGGCGAGGAGAACTCTTCGACGACGGGAAGCGCGGTCTCGAACAGCGCCGCGGCCCATCGGCGGCGAGACGGATCGATGTCGTAACGGGCACATTCAGCCAATGCCCAAAGCGTCCTGCCGTGACTATCTTCGGAGCCCTGCTCTTCCAGCCATCGGCGGTCGTAGCCCATGAAATTGCGAAATCTACCGGCGTCCTGGTTCCAAGCATGCTGGATGAATGCCGCAAAGCGCGCGGTAACGGCGTTGGCTAATCGCACTTCGCCATGGTTGGTGAGCCAACTCGAGAACAGCAGAGCGCGAGCGTTGTCGTCGGCACAGTAGCCATGGGAACGATCGGGCACTGAGTGAACGGCGTGTTGGAGCATGCCGGTGCTGTCACAGAGCGAGAGAAAATGCCCGAGCCGAATGTCCGGTACGACCTGGTCGTCTCTCGGGGCGGCAGGCTTATCGACCGGCAGTGATATTGCGGAGCGAGCGTTCCGGCTTTCGGTCTCGAAGACCGTGAGGTGACGCTTTGCCGTCTGCTCCCACGTCATCGGTCGACTGACCGCGTAGGCCCGCTTGCGCATGGCGTGCCGGCGAACATCGTTCGTCAGCAGACCGGCGATCTCGACGCTCAAGGCGTTGGCATCCCGAAAAGGAACCAGAATACCGCAGCCGTCGCTCAACAACTCCTTGGCGTGCCAGTACGGTGTCGATACGACTGCTTTTCCCAAGCCGAAGCTGTACGCCAGCGTGCCCGACGTCATTTGGGCTTCATTGAGGTAGGGAGTCACATAGACGTCGCACATCGAAATGAAGTTCAGCAGCGTGGCTTGATCCACGAACTGATTGAAAAAGGCGACATGGTTTTCGATGCCGCGTGCGTGTACGCGCGCGGTCAGGCCGTCGCGATAGGCCTCGCCTTGTTGGCGCACGAGGTTCGGGTGAGTGGCGCCGAGAACGACATAGATGGCGCTCGGACAGGATTTGATAATATCCGGCATGGCATCGAGCATGGTCTCAATGCCCTTGTTTGGGGACAAAAGGCCGAAAGTCAGAATGACCATCTTTCCGGTGAAGTCGAATTTCGCCTTGGCGTGCGACGATTCGAGAAATGGGAAATCCGGGATGCCGTGCGGTATGACCTCGATTTTGCGGTCCGGCACGTCGTGAACGGAACGCAGGAGTTCTCGGCCTTTTTCCGACATGACGACGATCTTTGCCGAATGGCCTACGATCCGGCGCATCACCTCGTGCTGTACGGCCGTCGGCTTGGCGAGCACAGTATGCAGCGTGGTGACAACCGGCATTTCGAGGCGCGATAAGAGAGCGATGATGTTGCCACCGGCCTCACCGCCGAAAATCCCGTATTCGTGTTGCAGAGAGACGACGTCGAATCCTGCGCGGTTGAGGAAATCCGCCGCCTTGACATAATCGCCGACCTCTTCGTCGTGAATCTGAAAGCGCACGGGCGGCGGATAATCGTAGCTGCGGCCCGGATCGGTCATGGCCACAACAGCCGTCTCCAGTTCGGGTCTCGCCGTCGAGACCGCCCGGTGGAGATCGTGAGTGAAGGTGGCGATTCCGCATTGCCGCGGAAGATAATTGCCGATGAAGGCCACACGCTGAACGCATATCATTTGATCGCTTCCAGGCGGCCGTGGTCGGGGGCGGCCTTTGTTTGAGTGAGCGAAGTCGGCATCTGCATCTGATTCGGCCCGTCCACGTCGATGACGCCCGGCTGCGCAACGCGTTGCAGTAGGTTCGGCACCGGGCCGCCGTCGGTGTAGGCCACGAGGCCGAACATGCCGGTTGCCCCGGCGTGAATCTCGATACGGTCCGATCGCGCGAACAACGCCTCGCCAATGGCAAGCTTGAACGATGCCGCGACGGCGCTTCCGCCGACAACCAGAAACCAAGTTTCCCGCTCGGCCTCCAGATACCAGGAAGAAGCCGGGGCCAGATCGATTCGCTCTAATGCGAAGTGCGGGCTTGAAACGAGAAGCGTCCGTTCGTCGGTCAATCGTTTCGCTGGTACCTGAAAGTGAGCCGGTCCGGCGTCCGCCACCGCGACGGCGTTTTCAATGTGGAGTTGACGGCCTCGACCGGGATCTAACAGCCGGAACGTTGCGTCGCTCCGCTGCTGGAGTTCTGCAATGACGAGACCGCCGCCGATCGTGTGAATTGTCCCAGCCGGCACGAAAATGACGTCGTTGACCGACACTTCGTGCCACACGATCAGCTCGGAGATCGAGCCGTCGTCGATGGCCGCCCGCAATTGTTGCGGCGTCAGCCGCCGACTGAGGCCGAGGGCGACCTTGGCCGTTGGGGCGGCACTGAGGACGTACCAGGCTTCGGTTTTGCCGTTCGGCAGGCCGAGCGAATGCGCGAACGTATCGTCCGGATGAACCTGGATGGAAAGTGGCTGGCTGGTAAACAGCAACTTGAGCAAGAGCGACGGATCGACGTCGCCGTTGTCGGGCCGCTCATACCAGATTTCGCCGATGGCGATGCCATCATGGCGCGCGGTACTCCAGGGACGCAGATCGTAAACGCCCCAAGGCTTCGGTAAGGCGCGCGCACGCGCATGTTCAATCGCCATAACCCCGCCTGATGCTCGATCGTGGACGCGTATTTCGATCGCTTGAGGTGCGTCGAAACCGGGATCGCCAGCGCCGGCTGCGTGAGTTCGTCGGCCGTGGATACCAGGCGTTGGGTTCGTGATCGCGAGAAGATCAGAAAGCTGCAAAAGAGGTGACGTAATCGACGGAAAATACGGATCTTGATACGTCAACGATCGGCAGTGATTTCAAGTTCCGGTCCCACGGGTCGCGATCTCGGTGCCCTGCACCACGATAGACTCTCGGGGCGGCACTGAAGCAGGGCAGGTGAGCGCGCTATGTCCAAGATCGAAGTCTATCGGAATTCCACCGGGCCCGATGGTCAATTTTGATCACCGTATCTATCGCTGACGGCGGCGGCGATGAACCGTTTGCGCCCGTCGCGACCCGGGCTCGTGCCCTGGCTGGCGCACCACGCCGGAAACGTCGCCGGATCGATGTGAACGCGCAGGACGACATGGCCGTAGGCCTTGAGCCCCTGCTCCATTTCCTCGGCCATCTTCAGCCATTCTCGCCAAGTGCCCGGCAGACTGGCGCCATCGTCGAAGATCTTCAGCAAGGCCGGGTAATCGGCCTCCTTGATCCAATAAACCCCGACCGCCGGAGGTCGGTCGTCCTTTTCGTCGCGCACAGCTGCCATCCTGCGAGGGCTGGACGTGCGGGCCGCCCCGATAGCCCGATCCGACATCACGGCCCGTTAACCCCCGGCCGCCATTCTGCCGGCACAGTGATTCGTGGAGTAACGCGTGAGCGCCGAAATCATCACATTGAGCGACTATCGCATCGAGGACGGCGACGACGGCGAAATCGACCTGGCGACGGCCGTCGATGTCGCCATCCGCGACTTACGTGAAATTCTGCTATACTGGGGCTCCGACGTAGCACGGCAGCGCGCGGAAGAGTGCGAATTGACGTTGCGGCGGGCCTTTTCCGGGTGTGTCCGTACCGCATGATCCCGAAAAGTGGAATCCGGTTTTTCGGGTAAGATCAGAGGTAAATAGGCGATCCAAACAGAATATCGATAGGACTCCGATGGAAAAGGCCCCGGTTTTCAACCCCATTGATTACACACTCGCCATCAAGAACAAAGGGCGTCCGCCCAAATCCTGGCGTTGGGAAATCTACGCCGCAGGCAAGAGCAAGCCGGTGCGGCAATCCGAGTTCTTTGAAACAATGTCGGAAGCGACCCGCGAGGGTAAGGCGGCATTGGCGGAATTACGGGCCCATCGCGCCGCTTGATCGCCGTTCTTTTGTCAGCGAAACGCGTTGCGACCTCAACCGCCCTGCGCAAAGCTGGCGCGCGGCGGCCAGCGGCTTAGCAATGCGCCTTCGATCACGACGAAAGCGCCATTGAGCACAAAACCCACCAGTCCGACGACGACCAGAAGTCCGTAGACTTCGGCGGAGTGGAATTGCCGTTGGCTGATGACAATCAGGCTGCCGATACCGGGGAGGCTGGTGAGCATTTCAACCAGCAAAGTGATGATGATGGCGAGCGGCACGGCGCCGCGGACGCCGACCAGAAACGCCGGCACCGCCGACGGCACCACGATCTTGGCGAGTGTGGCGAGCCGGCCCAGCCGCATGGTCTGTGACACCTCGCCCAGAAGCTCGGACAGCGCCGCCGTCGCTGACGCCGTATTGAGCAGGATCGGCCATACCGCGACCAGGACGACAATCACCAGCTTGAGGCTTTCGACATAGCCGAGCACCAGCACCCCGACCGGCACGATGACCGGCGGCGGCAGGCCGCGGCAGAATTCGAGAAGCGGCCCGAGCGCACGCCGCGCCGCGCGCGACCGCCCGATCAAAAGCCCCAGGAGCCCGCCGATTACGCAGGCAAGCGCAATGGCCAAGGTGAAGGTCGTCAACGTGGCGCCGAGCGCCGCAAACAATCGGCCGCTCCTGGCCAGGCCGGCAAGCCCGTTCCACCAGGCGCTCGGCGGCGGAAAATAGGGCGAACCTTGGGGGTCGATCAGTTGCCACAGCGCCAGCAAGGCAAACAGCGGCGCGAGACCGCGCAGCGGCGGAAAGCCGAAACGCAACGCGGTCAGCCACGGCGCGCCTCTAGACATGGCTCATCGCCTCGCGTCCATAGACCGGCAGCAGGCGGCGCGCGGCGAGGATGAGGCAGAAATTGAGTCCGATCGCGAGCACGCCGATGAACAGCACATAGGCGAACATCTGTTCGGGCTGGATCGCCATCAGCGCATTCACCACCGCATAACCGAGGCCATGCGGATTGCCGATCATCTCCGCGATGATCGCCATTACCAGCGTGGTGCCGAGGCAAAGCCTTAAGCCGACCAGGATCGCCGGCGCCGCGGCGGGCAACAGCACTTTCACCAATGTCTGCAGCGGCGTCAGCTTGAGCGTCAGGCTCACGTCGTGCAGCCGCGCCGCCACATTGGCGATGCCGCCCATAGTGTTGACGAACATCGGCCAGATGCTGGCATAGATCATGACCACAAGCTCGGTGGTCAGCGAAAAGTTGAACAACAGCAGCGCCACCGGCAGAAAGGCAATCGCCGGCAACGGCCGCAGCACCTCGAGCGACGCCAGCGCATAGCGGCGGGCGAATGCAGACAGGCCAAACACGAGACCGAGCAAGCCGCCGATTAGACCGGCCAGCACCCAGCCGATCACAATCGAGCGAAGCGTATGCACGGTGGCGGCGAACAATTCTCCGGAGCGGACGATGGCGACAAAGGCAAGCGCGATGGCCGACGGCGCCGGCAAATAGGCGAATGTCACGACGCCAAAGCGCACCGCAGCTTCCCAAGCGGCGAGAAACGCCAGAAGCGTGAGCGCGCCGGGAACATTGAAACGGTCGTCGCGCATATCGCGTCAGTGACCGCCGGCGTTGAGCACCGCGGCGTGGATTTCGGCGCGGTAATCGAGGAACGCCGGCGACTGCCGGGTGCGCATCTGGTCGCGCGGCCGCGGCAGTGCGATCTCGACGGTTTTGTGGATGTGTCCGGGCGGGCCCGCCAGCACGACCGCGCGGTCGCCGAGATAGACCGCCTCGTCGATATCATGGGTAATGAAGACGAAGCTGGTGCCGGTGCGCTCGTGCACCTGCAGCACTTCGTCCTGCAGGCTCGCTTTGGTCATGGCGTCGAGCGCGCCGAACGGCTCATCCATCAGCATCACCTGCGGCTTAAGGGCTAAGGCGCGCGCGATCTGCACCCGCTGCTGCATGCCGCCGGACAGTTGCCAGGGATGATCCGACGCGTTTTTTTCCAGCCCGACCAGCTGCAGCGACTGCCGCACCCGCCGATCGATTTCGGCGCGGTCGAGCTTGCCTTCGATGCCGAGCGCCACATTACGCGCCACGCTGCGCCACTGCAGCAGCGCGTTGGAGTAATCCTGGAATACGACAACGACGCCGGAGGGCGCGCCGGTCACGGCCGAGCCACGGAAGCGGATGCTGCCGCTCGAAGCCGGCATGAGGCCGCCGAGCAGCCGCAGCAGTGTCGATTTGCCGGTGCCCGACGATCCGACAATGGTCAAGAACTCGCCAGCGCGGACATTGAGCGACAGCCGATCGATGATTAGCCGGCGCTGACCGTGTGGAAACAGTTCGAGGCTTACCGCCTCGCACTCATAGATATTGCCGCCGTTTGCCGGCGCCAAAGCCGCCGGCGAAACCTCGAATTTTTGCTCGGCCGCTATCCTCGCCATCAGGCTTCGCTCATTCCGCGGTGACGACGATACGTTTCACATCCAGGTCTTTGAGCGGTGCGCCTTGCGAGACCATGACGTTGCGCCAGACATCCAGTTCATCGGGCGAGATATGGAACTCGTAATGCGGCAGCGGGATTCGGGCGACCACCGCGTCCGGCAGACCGGAATAGCTTGCCAGCACTTTGCGTGCCTTGGCCTCATCGGCATGGATCGCGGCAACGCCGCCTTGGAGTGAAGCCACCCAGCGCTTCAAGACATCGCGATTGGCGCGCGCCCAATCGGCATCGGCGATCCAGAACGGAAACAGCACCGGGTCCGCCACCGCAAGGAGCGGATCGCCGATCGATTTGAAGCCGGCGCCCAGCATCTGGCCGACAAACGGCTCGAGCGGCTCGACCGCGTCGACCCGGCCGGATTTGAGCTGATCCATCATGGCGGTGAAGGGTGCTTCGAGGCCGATGACGCTATTCGGATCGCCGCCGTCTTTCGCCACCTGATACAACAAAGCCACATGCATCACCGAGCCAACGCCGGGCCCGGCGACGCGCTTGCCGGCGAGATCCTTGATGGCATTGATGCCGCTGTCGGGTCGCACCATCACCTGGTAGGATTTGTCGGCCGAAGTTTCGAGCGTTTCGCCGGCGACCGCGGCGATATTCAAGCCACTGCCGACAGCGTTGAGCAGGTCCGGCGCGGTCGACGGCGCGAGGTCGAACTGCTTGCCCAGCGTGCCCGGCAGATTGATCAGGTTGGGAAATTTGGTGAAGGTCACGTCGAGACCGTTCTGCGCGAAGATGCCCTCCTCCTGTGCGACCAGCGCCGGGAGCCAGGTGATGACCGGAATATAGGCAACCCGCAGAGCGGTTCGTTGCTGCGCCTGCGCGACACCGGGCGGGAGCACCAGCAAAGCGGTCAGCAGCGCGAGCACAACTTTTATTTGCGGCGCCCGGCGTGGCCCGGTCCCGGTTCTGACCATTATTCGTCTCCCCCTGCTGCCGCACTTGCGACACCTATGTTATCCCGGCTTTATGCCGGAGCCGCCAAGCGTGCCGCAGCATACAGATGCGAGGAAGGCGGTCCAGTGCCGCACCGCGACGTTGGCGACGCGGGCACCGACAGGACCGGGGAGGATAAGCGTGCAGGAGAGTGTGAAATTTCGGTCGGACGACGTCGAGCTTTCCGGCGTCGTCCATGTGCCCGACGGTTTGAAAACCGGCGAGCGCCGTCCCGCCATCATCATGATGCACGGCTTCGGCGCCAACAAAAGCGGCGGCCCGGAATGGATTTGCCGGCAATACGAGAGCTGGGGCTATGTCGCGCTGCGTTTCGACCACCGCGGCTGCGGCGAGTCCGGCGGCGAGCGCGGCCGCGTCATCCCGCTGGAAGAGGTCGCGGACGCGCACAACGCCGTCAGTTATATGGCGTCGCGGCCCGAGGTCGATCCGGCGCGCATCGCGCTATGCGGCTCAAGCCTCGGCGCCGGCGTCGCGGTCCATGCCGCCGCGATCGATCCGCGGGTCACAGCCGTGATCCTGGAAAACGGGCTCGGCAATGGCGAGCGCGTCATTCGCGGCATGCATACCCCGGAATCCTGGGCAAAATTTCTGCAGTTGATGGCGGACGGCATGCGTCACCGTGAAGCCACCGGCACGTCGAAGATGATTCATCGCTTCGACATCTTCGAAATGCCGAAGGAATTGCAGAAGAATCTCACCTCGAACAATTCGCTGATGCAGTTCACCGCGGAAACGGCGGTCGGCTTCTTCATGTTTCGCCCGGAGGAGATGATCGAAAAAGTGGCGCCGCGGCCAATCCTGATCCTGCATAGCGCGCGGGACCGGGTGTGCAATTTCGAGGAAGCCTTCAGTCTGATGCGGCGGGCGCTAGCGCCGGCGGAACTGCATCTGATCGACGGCGTCGATCATTTCATGTTCGTCGACCCCGACCCGCGCGTCGCATTTATCCTGCGCAATTGGCTCGATCGGTTCTTTCCGGTGAAGGCTTGAGATATGGAGCAGGCTTGAAAATTGGACCGCAACGACGCCGATCAGCATCGCAACGGGCGATGCCAGGCTCTTGCGCGGCGGGGCTCGACGGCGCCGACGCGGCGCCATTCGATCAAGCCCCAAACCACTCCGGGTGCTGCGTGATCGCCATGACGCCACAGGCGAAGGTCAGAACACAGATCGTCCAGACCAGCGCTAAGAAGTAATGATCGTCTTTCATAGCTCTGCAATAATGCAAGTGACGTGCCAAGCCTCGTCACGATCAGCAAAGTTTGCGGGTGTTCAATTAACGATTTATGACGAATTTCGTCAGCGATAAACCGTATCGATCTGACGCGCTAGGAGAGGCCGAACAAGCGCGCGGCGTTGCCGCCGAGGATCGCCGTCTTGTCGGCATCCGAAATCGGCAAAGTCATCACATGGGCGGTGTCGGCGCCGATGAAGGGATCGTCGGTACCGAACAAAATCTGGCCTGTGCCGACCGAGGCGATCGCGAACATCAGCGCCTGTTCGCCGAACGCGCAGCTGTCGTAATAAAACCGCTTGGCATATTCGCTCGGCAGCTTGGCGATGAATTTGCGACAGTCAGGAAACAGCCGATAGCCGTTATCGAGGCGCTCCATCAGCATGATTAGCGCCGCCCCGGTATGCGCCAGGACGAACGGAAAATCCGGATAGCGCTCGAAAATGCCGGCATAGATCATGCGCGCCGCCATCAGCGTGGTGTCGAACATCAGTCCGACACGCAGCGGCAGCTCGAATTCGCCCATGTCGGCGGTGTCGCGCGGAAACACCGGGTGCTCCACCACCGGCAGCCGCAGCGCATTGATCTTTGCCCACAGCGGCTCGAAGCGCGCATCGTTGAGCGCCATGCCGCCGATATTGGAGCCGATCGCCACGCCTTTAAGACCGAGCTCGTTGACGGCGCGGTCGAGCTCGCGGAGCGAAGCGCCGACGTCGGCCAATGGCAGACTGGCAAGACCGATAAATTTTTCCGGATAAGCGCGGCAATAGCGCGCGAGCGCATCGTTGACATGGCGGGCGATAGCGACCTGCTCGGTTGGCGGCCACGGATAGACATTCGGCGCGCTGACCGAGAGCACACGGATGTCGATGTTTTTTTGCGCCATGTCGGCGAGCCGGTGCTCGATCGAGAACATATCGGGCCGGGTCCAGGCGATGGTGGCGCCGCGCTCGCGCAACAGCGTCTTGCCATCGGCTGTGGGCTCGCTGTCGAGCCGCATCACCCGGGTAAGCTCGTCGACATAATGGCGGTCGACGAAATGGGCGTGGATATCGATGGTGGGCATGACAATGATCGACGCTGATGGTGGGTGGCGGGCGCGGCAACCTAGACCATCGTCCAGCTCAATGGAAAGCGCTCACTCCTTGCGGCGATAAAATCCGGTGAAGGTCACGTCGACGCCGCCGCAGTTGCCGTTGTCTTCGACGACCAGAAGCGCCTCGACCCGCCGCATGCGCACCAGGCAGGAATCGGCACCGGCTTTGTCGACGGCGACGCGGCCGTCGTCGGCGAAGGCGAGGAGGCCCTGCGCGGGCTTCGCCGTGGCATCGATCACGCCGTTATGGACATCCTGGGCGGCCCGATAGATGGCTTCACCGTGAATTTTGAGACTGCCCTCGCCGGCCCCAGCGATATCGATCTCGCCGCCGGCGTGGACCCACGCGCCGATCCAGTCCGCGCGCACAGGCGCAGCCACAGGCGTCACCGCCGCCAGGCTTGCAGCCGGCAGCCAGCCATTGGTCCAGCGCTGTTTGCGATCTTCCGCCGACTGGTAGGACGCGCAGGTGTAAACGGCGTTGTTCTCGCTCGAAAATGATTTGCCCAGCAGCACCAGGTCGCCGGGCACCAGATAGGCTTGGGCCGAACAAGAGGCGCCGTCCGCCGGGCAGGCCGCGTCTTCCCAGCCGCTTTTGATGAAATTCACGTGCGGTTTGTCGGTGACGATTTTGCCGATGGCGATCGGGTGCTGCGCGTCGAAATCGACGCCGAGACAATCACCCGGCTTTTCGTCGGCCAGCGCCGGCGACCGCACATGCAGCACCAACAGCACGGCCGTGGCGAAGAGATTCACCCCGCGCCTATGGCGCGCCTTAGATCGCACGGCGCAGATCGTGGTTGCTCAGCGGCAGCGAGCGGATGCGCTTGCCGGTGGCGGCGAACACGGCGTTGTACAAAGCCGGCGCCAGCGGCGGCACCGGCGGCTCGCCGACGCCGCCCCAGAAGCCGCCGCTTGGCACGATCACGGTCTCGACCGTAGGCACCTCGCCGATGCGCAGCATTTTGTAGCTGTCGAAATTCGCCTGCTCGGCGCCGCCGTGTTTGATGGTGATTTCGCCGTAAAGCGCCGCCGTCAGCGCATAAACGACGGCACCTTGCGTCTGCATTTCGATCGACAGCGGATTGACCGCGTAGCCGGAATCGATCGCCGAAACGACGCGGTGCACGCGCAGGCGGCCGTCGCTGACCGAGGCCTCGACCACCTGCGCGCAATGACTGCCGCACGCGGTATTGAGCGCAATGCCGCGGAACACGCCGGGCGGCAGCGCGCCGCCCCAATCGGCCTTCCGCGCCGCGGCGTCGAGCACCGCGAGGTTTCGCGGATCCTTGGCGAGCAGCTTGCGGCGATAGAGGTAGGGATCGATGCCCGCGGCATGCGCCATCTCGTCGACGAAGCATTCCTTGTAGAAGGCATTCTGCGTGTAATTGATCGCGCGCCAGACGCCGAGCGGCACCGGCGTGCCGCGGATGACATAGTCGACCAAATAATTCGGCACGTCGTAAGGCATTTCCTCGGCAAGCCCGCTGACGAAAGTGCGATCGCCGATATTGGGGCCGAACCCCGGCACCAGGGCCGCGACGAATGACGGTCCAGTGAGCCTGATGGTCCAGGCAACCGGCATGCCGTCGGCATCGAGCCCGGCCGCGAGGCGCGCCATGCCGCACGGCCGATAGAGATCGTGCGCGACGTCCTGTTCGCGCGACCACAACAGCTTGACCGGTTCCTTGAACGCCTGGGCGACAATGACGGCCTGCCGGACATAGTCTTGGATCGGCCCACGCCGGCCGAAGCCGCCGCCGAGCATCATGCGATGCACCGTGACCTTGTCGTTCGACACGCCGGCGGCGATCGCCGCGGTCGCAAGCGCGGTGGCCGGATCTTGAGTCGGTACCCAGATCTCGACGCCGTCGGCCCGCACCTGGGCGGTGCAGGTCTGCGGCTCCATCGTGGCATGAGCGAGAAACGGCACGGTGTAATCGGCTTCGACGCGGCGCGTAGCGCGCTCGAACGCCGCCGCGGCGTCGCCGTCGGCGCGGCCAATTTGGGCGGGTGCGGCGGTCAGACCGATACGCACCGAATCTTCGATTCCCGCCGTCGATAATTCGCTGTTGCCGCGAGCGTCCCAAGTCACTTTGAGCGCATCGGCCGCGCGTTTGGCCTGCCACCAGGAATCCGCCACCACCGCGACCGCATCCGGCATGCGAACGATGCCGCGCACGCCCGGCTTGCCCGCGATCGAATTCTCGTCGACCGATTGCAGCGCCCCGCCGAAGACCGGACATTGCACGATGGCGGCGTAGCGCATGTCGGGTAACCGCACGTCGATGGCATAGACCGGCTCCGCCGTCACTTTGGCCAGCACATCGAAACGCTTGCGCGGACTGCCGAGGAGCTTCCACTTGTCCGGCGGCTTCAACGCCACGCCGGTCGGCGGCTCGATTTTGGCCGCAGCTTCGGCGACCGCGCCGAATGTCACGCTGCGCCCGGTCGGAGTGTGGGTGATCATGCTGTTTTGCGCGGCGCATTGCGCGGCCGGCACCTGCCACTCTTTCGCAGCAGCAGCGATCAGCATCTCACGTGCGGTGGCGCCGGCCTGCCGCAGGTAAAGCTGCGAGGAAGCGATCGAGCGGCTCGCCCCGGTCGCGGTGTCGCCCCAGACACGGTTTCGCCGCGCATTGTCGCGCGCCGATACCATCTCGGTGCGGACTTTGCTCCAGTCGCATTCGAGTTCCTCGGCGACCAGCATGGCGAGCCCGGTGATGGCGCCCTGCCCCATCTCGTCATGGGCGATACGGATAGTCACGGCATCGTCGGCCGCGATGACCACCCAGCAGGTGATTTCGGGGGCGGCGGGGGCAGCGCCGGCCGCGGCGCGCTCGGGCTTCACCGCGAGCGGAATGGCGAAGCCGAGCGCCAAGCCGCCGGCTGTGGCGCTCGCACCAACGACGAAGGAACGGCGATCGAAGTCGCCGCCGGATGCCATGAATTTCCCCCTCGTGTTGCGACGCAACAATGCCAGATTCCAGCAGCCTAGAGAATGCAAAAATCATCCTAAGCCGGTGATAATGTATGTCGATCTGTACGGTAGCTCACAATTCGAGGAACCACGATGACGCAGGCTCAAAACACACTCGAAAACCGTATCCGAGCCATCGAGGATCGCCTCGAAATCTATAATCTCATCGCCAGTCACCCGCCAAGCGCCGATACCGGGGCCGCGGCCTATGCCGAGGCGGTTTACACCGAGGATGGCGTATTCGATCGCGGCGCGGACCTCTCCGGCGCCATCGGCAATCGGGCGATTGCGGCGAATCTCAAAAGCGAGGGTCACCAGGCCGCGATTGCCGGCGGGCTCGCGCATTTTGTCGGCCTGCCGCATATCGCACTCGACGGCGACCAAGCCGTCGTCACGTCCTACTTGCAAATTCTCACCCCGAATAAATCGGGCGAGCCGGTCGCGGTGCCCAATCACGGCAGTTCGCGCGGCTATCACATCCACCGTGTCGTCACCAACCGCTGGGAACTCGTGCGCACCGCGTCCGGCTGGAAGATCAAGCGCCGCACACTGCGCCTCGTCGACGGCTCGGAACCGTCGCGCGATATCTTGCGCGGCGCGCTGGGAGCGCTTGCTTAGCGCGGCGCGGTAAACTCCTGATCGGAGAATGCCGACGCATCGGGCGACTTGATGACCACGAAGGGATGATCGAGCGTGGCGTGGCAGGCATTGCAGCCTTGGGTGAGCTGGTCGTAGGCGGCGGTGAATTTTTGCGGATCGCGCTGTTTGATGGCGGCATCGACGGCGCGCATGGGCTCCCCCAGCGCCGCCTCGGCCAGTTCGCCGACGGGCAAGCCGCGAAACCGCGGCTGTGCCTTGACGATACTGGCGAAAGTCTGCCGGATTTCGACCAACGCATACCCCGCAAGCGGCCAATTGGCGGCGCGGCCGGCGAGCCCGAGCTTGGCATGGCGCGGCTGCACCAGAGCATTCATCATGTCGCCCATCGTCAGCGCGTAGGGCACGGGCGCCGCATCCGGCGGCGCACCCTGCGCTAGCCCAGCGTGCGGCGCGACGATGAGGCACGCCATCGCGAGCCCGGCGACAAGGGCAAAACGTTTGTTCATGCCTCGATCTCCTAATCGAGCGGCTCGAGCCGCAGAATTTCGGCGCCGTGATTGTTGCCGGCCCAGAATGTCGCCGGCTTGGTCGAGGAGTCGACGAAGACGCGGCGGATATTGGTCGGCCGCGGCAACAGATATTCGATCCCACGCCCGCTTTGCGGATCGAGCCGCAGCACGCGATCGCTCGCCATGCCGCCGCTCCACAGCTCGCCCTTGCCGTCCGCGAACACATCATACGGGTATGTATGCGGCGTCGGCACGTCCCATTCCTCAAACGACTCGGTCTTGGTATCGAACATCGCAAGTTTGTTGGCGGCGAATTCGGTGAACCACAGCCGGCCTTTATCGTCGAGCATGCAGCGGCGCGGCCGGGATTTCTCCGTCGGCGTCGGATAGATGGTGACGGCGCCGCTTTTCGCGTCGATGCGGCCGATATTCTCGTCGCCGAAATCCATGAAATAGAGATCGTTCGCGGCGTCGGCCGCCATGCCGTAAGGCGCGTGCGGACGATCCTTCGACAACAGCCCGAACGGGTCGATGCGCCGATAGTGTCCGGTCTTGAGGTCAAGCCGCATGATCGACTGCCGCGCCACATCATTGGTCCACACTTGGCCGTCGACGCCTGCTGCGCGCGGCATCACCATCGACTGCTGCATGGCGTCGTCGTCGAGCGCGCCGTCGACTGGAAACATCCGAAACGTCTTGGTCTTGATGTCGAAGCGCGCAAGGCCAGTCTGAAACATCATGGCCAGCCACAAATTGCCGTCGCCGTCGGCCTCCAGGTCGAGCGATCCGGTCGGGAATTGCGGCTTGCGCAGCGGGATCGGGTATTCGCGCTCTGCGCCCGTCCTGGGATCGAGCTCGCCGAGAACATTCTCGACGAAGTCCGAATACCAGACGTGGCCCTCATGATCGGTCCGCACGTCATGCGGCGCGATCGTCGGGCGCGGCAGGTCGTATTCGGTGATGACGACATGGGTGGCGCGGCCCGTGGGCCGCGGCAAAGTTTGCAACTCATAGGTCCAAACCGGCGCGGCGGAGAGGTTGATCGTGGCGAGATAGGCGGCAAGCTTGCGCACGCCGGCCTCGTTCACCTCACGCGCGGCGACGCGCGACTGTACCCGCGCCGGAATCGAGTTGTTGGCATAGCGCGCCATGCGCTCAAGAACCGGAACGAATTCATCCGCCGTGTAAGTCGAGCGCACGATGCGCTCGATGCCGTGACAGCTCATGCACTCGATCAGCGGCCGTTTCTGCGCCGCCGTGCCGGGCATGCTGGTGAGCCACTCGGTATTGGTTAGCTGGGCGGCAACGTCGGAGGCTTTACGCAAGGTGATCGCGACGTCGGTCGTTCCGGTGTCGAGATCGACGGCCTGCGGGCCGGCAAGGTCGTAGCCCACCGCGCGAATCCGCAGCGCGTAATGACCCGCTGGCAGCCGGCCGTCCGGGAAGCGGAAGCGGCCATGCGCGTCGCTCGCGACCGTCACGGTAATCGGAGAGCCCGCTTGTTGCGCGCTGACCAGCACGCCTTCCATCGCGCCTTCCGCGGCGGAAGCGACGGAGCCGGTGAGCATCTGGGCGCGGCCGGGCGCGGCCGCGACGGCGGTAAGCACAAGCGCGATCGCTGCGGCAACGCAACCCGCCCGCGTCATGAACTACTCTTTCTGCAAGGTGCACTCGACTTCGATCGGCTCGGCGTTGTCGCCCTTGGCGTGCGGACGCCGCAGCACGTCGGCTTGCTTATAGCCGTCCTTGGCGCAGGAGATGGTGACGCTGTCGGGGTCGATGTCCTTGCCGAAGCCCGAAAACTTGTAGACGCCCAGACTGTTGGTGCGGGTCACCAGCGCGCCGCCGGCTGTGAGCGACGCTGTTACTTTGGCGTCGCCAATAGCCGGCCCGGCGGCATCGCGCACGAAGCCGAAAAAAGACGGCCCCTGGTCAGCGGCGGTGGTGCTGTCCTCATCATTGCCGAGATTGACGCCGCCGGCAT
>Ga0187887_10001218_pt1 | contig 22511 bp, 17 predicted proteins | sample June2016WEW_7_10_FD_132977 | JGI IMG/M metagenome (GOLD analysis project Ga0187887, IMG submission 132977) | Peatland microbial communities from SPRUCE experiment site at the Marcell Experimental Forest, Minnesota, USA - June2016WEW_7_10 | ecosystem: Environmental > Terrestrial > Soil >... | reverse complement strand
TTATTGATGGAGAAGGCAAAGGTGCCGCCGGCGCCAGGAGCGTCGAAAGTGGTTATCGTGCCATCGGCGGCGCGTACGAAGCCGTGATAGGAATTGTCCGCATCGGCGTAATATCCGGCCGCACGCCCCGCTGCGTTGATGGACAAGACATACGTGCCCTGATATTTGCCCGTGCCTGCGCCCGGCGCATCGAAGGTGGTTATCGTGCCATCGGCAGCGCGCAACAAGCCATGCGAACTGGTGTTCCCATCGTAGTAAAGTCCGGCGACGGTTCCGGAGGAGTTGATACTGTCGGCTACCGTTCCCTGATTGTCGCCCGTGCCCGCGCCGGGCGCATCGAACGTGGTCACAGTGCCATCGGCAGTGCGCACGAAGGCGTGAAACACACCGCTCTCGTCGTTGTAGGTCCCGGCGATGGTCCCCGAGGAGTTAATGCTCTCCGCTACCGTTCCCAGGTTGTCGCCCGTGCCCGCTCCCGGCGCGTCGAACGTGGTTATCGTGGCATCGGTGGCACGCACGAAGCCATGATTGATACCGCTCTCGTCGACGTAACTTCCGGCGACCATGCCCGCCCCGTTGATGCAGCAGGCATCGGTGCCCTGTCCAGAACTCGTGCCTGCACCGGGAGCGTCAAACGTGGTTATCGTGCCATCGATCGCGCGCACAAAGCTGTGAAGCACATTATTCACGTCGCCGTAGAAGCCAGCGATCGTTCCCTCCGCGTTGAGGCTGGCGGGTTCGGTGCCCTGGCCATCGCCCGTGGCCGCGCCCGGAGCTTCGAACGCGGTGAAGGCTGGCCTGCGGAGTTCCCCGATACCTCCCGTAGCCGGTCCCTGCGCGGGCATTCCCGCGGCAAAAAGGAAACAGAGGCAGAGCACGCCCGCTCCCATGGGTCCTGCGGCTTTTCTCAAACTGTGTCGATGCATATTCCTTCTCCTTTACTCAGATTTGCCTGACCGAGTCCGCTCATGGCGTTAGCAGGAAGCCGTGGGATACATTACTCGCGTCGACATAGTATCCGGCGATCGCTCCCGAGTTGCCGATGCCATATCCGAAGGTGCCTTGGCCTGCGCTGCTGCCTGCACCCGGCACCTCGAAGGAGGTGATGGCGAGGCCGCTCGAATCGCGTACGAAGGCGTGGAGCACACCGTCCGCGTCAACATAGTGTCCGGTGAGGATTCCTTCCGCGTTGATCCAAGCGGGGAAAGTGCCCTGGAGTTCTCCAGTCCCTGCGCCCGCGGCGCCGAAGGTGGTTATGGTTCCGTCGGCGGCGCGCACGAAGCCTTGAGCCGCCGTGTATCCGTCCTGGTAAGAATATCCGGCGATAGTCCCCGCGGAGTTGATGCTCACGCCGAAGGTGCCCACCCCGGTGCTCGTACCCGCGCCGGGGGCATCGAAGCTGGTTATCGTGCCATCCGCGGTGCGCACGAAGCCGTGGTTCACGGTATTGGTGTCCAAGTAGTTTCCGGCTATATCCCCCGCCGCGTCGATCGCAGCCGGGAGTGTGCCCAGGTTGGCGCCAGTGCCCGCGCCGGGAGCATCGAAGGTGGTTATGACGCCTTTCGCGGAGCGCACGAAGCCGTGCCACATACTGTTTGTGTCCGAGTAATATCCGACGATATGCCCCGCCGCGTTGATGGAATTGGCGAATGTGCCATAGCCCGCGCCAGTGCCGGCGCCCGGAGCGTCGAACGTGGCGATCGCGCCACTGGCGGTGCGCACGAAACCATGCCACGTATCGATCGCGTCGGCGTAGTATCCGGCGATGGTCCCCGCGGTGTTGATGGAAACGGGAAAGGTGGCAGTGACAGCACCAGGGGCGTCGAAGGTGGTTAGCGTGCCATTGGCCGCGCGCACGAATCCGTCCCACGTATTGTTCGCGTCGATATAGAGTCCCGCGATATCCCCGACGGTGTTGATGCTATCGGCAAAAGTGCCCTGGCCATCGCCCGTGCCCGCGCCCGCTGCATCGAAGGTGGTGAAGGTTGGCTTGTGGAGGTCGCCGATTGCTTTCGCGCCCGGTTCCTGCGCGGACACTCCCGCGGCAAGAAGGAGACAGAGGCAGAGAATCGCCGCTCGCTGGTTCGGTTTGCCCAAGATGGTGACGGTTTCTTGGATGGGTCCTGCTGCTTTTCTTAAAGTGTGTCGGTGCATATTTCCTTCTCCTTGACTCGCGCCAGGCGGCCTGAGAGGCCGCCGCAGGCTGAGAGCCTGCCCCACTATTGCTTTACCAGTTCCACACGGCGATTGAGCGCGCGCCCGTCGTCGGAGTCGTTGGATGCCAGAGGCGCATAGGGACCGTCGCCGTAGGCCTGGAGCCTGTCGGCAGCCACGCCATACTGTGCGGTGAGTGTTTGCACAACGGCCGCCGCGCGCCGCCGCGAGAGATCCATGTTCGCGGCCAATGCGCCCACGTTGTCCGTGTGACCCACCACATAGACTTTGAGTTTGGCGTTCTGCTTCAGCAGTTTGACAACTTCCTGCAGCGCGGCGGCGGATTCCGGCTTGACCTCGGCCTTTCCGGTATCGAAGAGGATGCCGTTCACTACGCTATGGCCGGTGGCGGTCAGGCCGCTTGAAAGCGCATCCGCGGTGGTGGCCACCATATCTTGAGTCAACTGCGTTTCGATGACGATATACTGTTTGTAGTCGCCGCCCCCGTTGACCTCCTCCCGAATCCAGGCCTTGCCGAGATGGACGGTGAATCCCCCGCTTCCGGAGTCCCCCACAAAAGCCCATCCCGCCGTCTTGAAGGCAGTCATGAGGTTGCGAGTCACCTGGGCAACGCTTGCTCCCGCGGGGAGGTCGTACCAGGTATAGTGATATTCGCCCTCAATCTTCTTGGGCTCCTTCTTGGCGCCGATATCGTTGAAGGTAAAAGCATTGTCGGGGTTGTCCTCGCAAATCTCGATGAAGGAGCCCGGAAAGCGGCTGATCAGGGGCGAGTCCTTGCAACCGTTCGCGTCCTTCGTGACAGCGTGTGCCGCGAGGGGAATCGCCAGGCATAGAAAAAGGTACCTGGCGAATGTCGCGGCCCTCCGAATCGAATTCCAACTGGTTCCTTGAATGAATGTGCGTCGTCTCATAGTTTCTTCCCTTTCGCCCGATTTGTCGGCTTTCATTCAATACGCCGGAAAAGAACGGAAACGGGATCATTTGTTACAATCGATTGCAATAGATGGGATGACGGGCCCACCTGATTTCGAGTCCGCGCTCGCCGGTTTGCGCGCCGGCGACAAGGCGGCACTGGACGCGGTGCTGCCGGCTCTGTATGCCGAATTGCGCCGCATTGCGGAAGCCTGCCTGGCCGGCGAACGCCCGGATCACACGCTGCAGCCCACCGCGCTGGTGCATGAAGCCTATATGCGTCTGCTGGGGCAGCACCACGTGGATTGGTCCTGCCGGCCACAGGTACTGGGGCTGGCGGCGCGCATGATGCGGCGCATCCTGGTGAATCACGCGGAGGCGCGCAATGCGCAGAAGCGCGGCGGCGGCTTCCGCATCCCGCTCGACGACCAGTTGGAGCTGATGGAAAGCGGTCAACTCGATGTACAGTCCCTGGACCTGGCGCTGAACCGGCTGGAAGCCATCGACGAACGGCAGGCGCGTATCGTGGAACTGCGCTTCTTCAGCGGCTTGAGCGTGGAAGATACGGCCGCCGCCATGGAGGTTTCCACAGCCACCGTCAAGCGGGAATGGCGCACCGCGCGGCTGTGGCTGGTGCGCGAGCTGGATAGCGCGCGCCCATGACGAACCCATGATGAACCCATGACCAGCGAGCGATGGCAGCAGGTCAAACGGGTACTCGACGACCTGGACGGCATCGCGCCGGACGCCCTGCCGGTCGCGCTGACGGCGGCCTGCGGCGGCGACGAGGGTCTGCGGCGCGAGGTCGAATCGCTGCTTTCGTTTGAGGAACGGGCCGAGGCGCTGGAGCGTGCGGCGCGGCCCGCGACGGGTGGCGTTCCGGGACGGATCGGCCCTTATCGCGTCGAGCGACTCCTGGGCGCGGGCGGCATGGGCGCGGTCTACCTAGCGGTGCGCGACGACGATCAGTATCGCAAACAGGTGGCCATCAAGGTGACTGCCACCGGCGGCGATCCGGATCTGCTGGGCCGGTTTCGCGCGGAACGCCAGATCGTGGCCGGGCTGGATCATCCTTACATCGCGCGTTTGCTGGATGGCGGCACGCTGGCCGACGGTCGGCCCTACTTCGTCATGGAGTACGTGGACGGCCAGCGGATCGATGAATACGCGGCCGAAAAGAAGCTGGATCCGGCAGCCATACTGCGGCTGTTTCTGAAAGTCTGCACGGCGGTACAGTTCGCGCACCAAAACCTGGTGGTGCATCGCGACCTCAAGGCTGGCAATATTCTGGTGAGCGAGGACGGCGATCCGCACCTGCTGGATTTCGGCATCGCCAAGGTGCTGGACCCGGCGGTGCTCACCAACGTGGAGATCACGCACACCTTGCTGCGGCGCATGACGCCGGCTTCGGCCAGTCCGGAGCAGGTGGCGGGGAAGGCCGTCACGGTTTCCACCGACGTGTATGCCCTCGGCGTGCTGCTGTATCGGTTGTTGACGGGCGCGTCGGCGTATGCGGGGGCCAAGGGATTCGATACCGACCCGGCCCGAGCCATCCTGGAATACGATCCTCCGCTCGCCAGCCGTGCGCCGGGCGTGGCGCAGAAGCTGCGGCGTGCGTTGGCGGGCGATTTGGACAACATCGTGCGCAAGGCCGTCGAGAAGGAGCCGGCGCGGCGCTACGCCTCGGTCGAGGAATTGGCGGCCGATATCGAGCGCCACCTCAAGGGTCGGCCGATCCATGCCCGGCCCGCCTCGTTTTCCTATCGCGCCGCGAAGTTCCTGCGGCGCCACCGTCTGGCGGTCGCCGCGGCCGCGCTGGTAGGGCTGGCCATTGCGGGAGGACTGGCGGGCACCTTACGGTACGCGCACAGGGCGCATTTGGAACAGGTGCGCGCACAGCATGGTTTGGCCGCAGTGGGCAAACTGATGCAGTCGTTTATGTTCGAGTTCGACGACGCCATCAAGAATCTTCCAGGCTCCTCTCCGGCGCGGGAACTGGTGGAGCGCCGGGCGGTGGAGTATCTGGACAAACTGGCGTCGGAGGCGGGTGACGATCCTGCAATGCTGAGCGATTTGGCCGACGCTTACATGCACGTCGCTCACATGACCGGCGCGTTCCGCGAGGCCCGCGGCGACAGCTCGCCGCAGAAGGCGCTGAAGAACGGGCTTAAGGCGCTCGCTCTGCGGCGGCGTGCCCTCGCCCTCAATGCGGGCGATGACAACTTGCGCGTCAAGCTCAGGGACAGCATCTGGGGCACCGCCTCGCTATACTTCACCGCCGGCGACATTCGGCGTGCAGCAGAGCTTTACCGCGAGCACCTTCGTATGTGCGAAAGCGCCGTCGAGCGCCGCGGTTCCGCGGAGGAACGTTTGGGCTTGGGCGGGGCCCTCACCTCCATGGGATCCATTGAACGGGAGCTTGGCCATTACGATCTGGCCCTGGCCTGGCATCGCCGCGCTTTGGCGGTACGCGAAGGGCTGCTGAAGGACGACCCGGCCAGCACCAGGGCGCAACGCGCAGTGGGGATCTCGCACGAGTTTGTCGGCTACGTTTTCAGCTCGCAGCAGAACTACGCGTCGGCGGCGGACGAACATCGCAAAGCGTTCACACTGTTCCAGCCGATCGCTAAGGCCGACGTACACAACTCGGGCATGCAGCGGCTGGCAGCCGTAGCGCAGGAGAATCTGTGCGAATCGCTGGCGCTCGGCGGTGCGGCGCAGGAGGCTATAGGTTACTGCGAAGCGGCGATCGCCTTGTACGGCGGAATGGCCGTTTCCGATCCCAAGAACTTCCAGGCGTCTGAGGATCTGGCTTCCTGTGAATCCACCATGAGCATCGCGCTAGACCTTGCGGGTTCGCCCCGCACGGCGTTCGAGCACCAGCAGAAAGCGCGGCGGCTGTTCGAGTTGGCGGCGAGCAGAGATCCGGATGCGGTGGATCTGGCGGAGGAAAACGCGGAGAGCCTGATGGAGTTGGCCAAGCTGCGGCAACAGTTGCACATGGATGGCGCCGAGGCTGCCGCGGCAGACGCGGTGCGGGTACTCGAAACGCTGGTGGCGCGCTCACCCGAAAACCGGCGCATCGGAGCTATTCTGCCGCGGGCTGAAGATCTCGATCGGTCGATGCGGCAGTAGCTTGTGGGGCAGGCCCCCGGCCTGCGGCGGCCTCTCAGGCCGCCTCATCGCCCACCGAACCACAGCTTGATCGGCTGATACAGCAAGTAAATCGCCCCAGCCGCTAACCAGATCGTCGAGCTGACCGAGAACGCGCGCGCGGTGATACGCACCTCCGGCGTGCGGTCTAACTGCAGCAACGGACCGCTTTCATTCGCCGCCGTCCGGTCGTACAGAAACAGCGGAGCTCCCGCATAGAGCGCAAACACGGGAAACCACACCGCGGTGATGACCACGTTCGCCTGCTTGATCGGCCCGCTTTGCCAGAGGAAGGCGATGGATTTGATCACGTCCGCAATGGCGAATGCCGATAGCGCAAAATGGCGGATCGCGAGAGCGCGTCCGGCCGACCGCAAGCCGGTCATCAGGTCGCGCGAGCGCTCCATGGCCGCCTTCCCCGACCGCTTTTCCACTACGCAGATCACCGGCCATAGGCAATCGCCGATCACCCAGCCAGGCCCGAAGAACCACAGAGATCGGGCCTGCGTAACCACCAGAACCGGCATCGTCCTCATCAGCCTCCAGAAGACTCGGAACGATAGGAACCTCCTCACGCGGGTCTGTTCGTCGACCGCCATCAGCGCCGCGGCTGCGCGCAGCACGTTATCGGAAAAAATGAAGAGCATCGCTGCCGCCAGCGGGACCAGCACGACTCGCACTGCGGCAACCGGCAGCAGCTTCCCGCTGAATGAAACCAGCAGGGCCGCCAGCGTCAAGACGATCGTGTAGATGGGCAGCAGCAAAAGGGCATATGCCATGAGATGTTGCAGCAGAAATGCTTTCGATCTCCGCAGCGCGAGAAACTCCGCGTCCACTGCGTTATGGAATCGCCGTGTGAATGCGACTGCGGAGGGTGGGCGATCCGCGGGACTGCGCGCCAGTCCGGCGAGAATCGCATCCGACACGTCGCGCGGAATCTTCCGGAGGCTCGCGGGCGGGGGTGGACTGCCAGTCCGGTGAAATTCGAATAGCCCGCTGTGCCTTCCGGTAAACGGCAGTTCGCCGCAAACCAGCGCGTAGGCCACCACAGCCAAACTATAGATGTCGGAACGGAAATCGATTTCCTGGCCCAACGCCTGCTCCGGCGACATATACGCGGGGGTTCCGATCAGGCTGCCCGGCATGGTTTGCGCGCCGGCGCCGCTGTCGAACGATCCGGAAGACCCGGCCGGAGTTGGCGTTGGCGCCATAGCGACGGTCTCTGTCTCCTCATGCGCCGTCTCGATCACGGCCGTTTCCAATTCGTCGCCGGGCATCACGGGCTGAGGAGTGACGGTCTGTGGGGCGCTCGCCTCCGGCGTCTCTTTCAAGGGCGGAGCCCAATCACCGAGCAAATTCACCTTGGCCACTCCGAAGTCGAGCACTTTCACCGTGTATCCACCGCGGCCGTTTGGTTCCAGCCAGATATTGTCGGGCTTCAGATCGCGATGCACGATTCCATGCCGGTGCGCCTCCGCCAGCGCCAGTCCAATCTGGTCCAGAAGATCCGCGATCAGTGGCAGCGAGATCTGCGGATTGGCCTTCTGGAAATCGGAAAACGTCTGCCCGTCCAGAAACTCCATCACCAGGTACGGCATGTCGCCCCTAGCCGCTCTGGCGATTCCGAAATCTGTGACATTCACGATGTTGGGATGGCGCAGGCGGCCGCATGCCTGTGCTTCGCGCTGGAAACGGGCCAGAAACTGCGGTTCCGCCGCCCACCGCGGAGCGATCACTTTCACCGCGACGACACGGGTCGTGCCAAGATGCGTTGCCAGGTAGACATTACCCATGCCGCCCGCGCCGAGCTGCTTGTCGATGCGGTACTTGCCGTCGAGAATTTCGCCGATCATGGAGTGATCCAGAGGGTCCAGCCGCCATCATACCAATCGCCAGATCCGTCTTGCGGAATCCGGGCCCAACGCTACCCGGCCGCCGCGGCGGTGCGCTTGCAGGAACATAGCGCCTATAGAGCCCGCAATGATCGCGGTCAATGCAGGCGGGTGAACACACTGTGTCGCACGCCACTGGAAAAACAGCCTAACGCAGTGTCCAGGAAATAACTGTACAGCAGATTGGCTGTGGGGCAGGCCATCGTTTTTCGTGGCCCGCCGAGTTCGAGCACGGCGCGCAGACGACAAACAACGATCGTCTGCGCCACGCCGGGCTCGCGGACACTACACTAGGATGTGAGCAATTTCGACCGCATTATTACGGATGCACTGCTCAATTGCGAACAGACAGAAGTGCGGAATCCTGTTATCCGTGTTAGAGTCGGAGCAAGAACTTCGGGGTGTGCCTGGGGCCCGACGCTCGATTGGAGGGTTCCTGAAAAAGCTGCGGATCGGGATTATCGACATCGTGTCCCAGGGCCCTACCCGGGCTTTGTACGCACGCATAATGAATGCCAGCCTCGCCAGTATCATGCCCCAGGTCATTGGGGTTTGGTGCAAACAGGAGGGGCACGAGGTTGCCTTCGTTTGTTATACCGGCTTTGAAGATCTGCTGACGGAGTTGCCGGATAACGTCGACGTGGTCTTCATCGGCGCGTTTACCGAAGCTGCGCACACGGCGTACGCCTTGAGTAATCTCTTTCGTGGGAGAGGGGCGATCACCGTGCTCGGGGGACCGCACGCCCGCTGTTACCCCGAAGACGCTGCGCGCTATTTCGACTACGTGCTGGGCTTCACCGATGAGGGTATCCTCCATGACGTCTTGCGGGAGTGCGCGCAACACCGGCCCGTGGGCGTCCACCTCGCAGCCCTGCAGCAGCCCGGAACCCTCCCGGGGGCACGCGAGCGTTGGCCGTTTATCGAACCGACCCTCAGGAAAGCGCCCCTCCTCAAGATGGTTCCCATGCTCGGCAGCCTGGGGTGCCCGTACACTTGCGCCTTTTGTATCGATTCGACGGTGCCCTATCAACCCATGGACTTCGCGGTGCTCCAAGAGGATCTCCGGTTCCTGCTGACCAAATTCAAACGGCCCGTGGTAGCCTGGCACGATCCCAACTTTGGAGTCCGCTTCCACGACTACATGGATATGATCGAGGATGCGGTCCCTGCCGGCAGCATCGACTTCGTCGCCGAAAGCAGTCTGTCGCTGCTTTCCGAACCGCACCTCAAGCGACTCCAGCGCAACTCATTCAAGGGCGTCCTCCCCGGCATTGAGTCCTGGTTCGCCCTGGGCGATAAATCGAAAACCGGCGCGTTGGTCGGAATGGCCAAGGTTCGCCAGGTTTCCGAACACGTCAATCTGATCCTGCGGTACATACCCTACATCCAAACCAACTTCGTCCTGGGACTCGATACCGACGAAGGGCCCGATCCTTTTGAACTCACCAAACGATTCCTGGATATGACCCCGGGCGCCTTCCCGGCTTATTCGCTGCTCTCCGCATTCGGCCGGGCCGCGCCGCTCAATCTGGATTACCAGCGGTCCAACCGCGTGCTGCCCTTCCCATTCCACTTCCTCAACAATAACGGCGCCATGAACGTCAAGCCGGCAAACTATTCCTGGCGGACCTTCTACGATCGGATCATCGACCTGACCCGGTATTCCTTCTCCACGCGCGCAATCTTCCGCCGCTTCCTGGCGACGCAAGGGGTGACTGCACGTTGGCTGAACGTGGTGCGCGCGGTTTCGACGGAGGGCTTCGGAAGGGCCAGGTACTACAGGGAGATTCGCCAACGCTTGGACACCGACCCGCAATTCCTTCCCTATTTCGAGCAGGAGAGCAGCGTGCTTCCCCAGTTCTACAAGGACATAGTGCGTCGGGATCTCGGACCGCTGATGGACTGGCTTCCCGAGGGCGCTCTCTATCACGATCCCAACGCCTACCTGAAGTCCGAGCGCACCAAGGATGTGTTCGCCCTGGTCTAACCGCCGGATTTCTCTTTGTAGCAGGATGCTGAAAAAGGCACAAACATCGCTCATTCGGGCCACAGACTAAAGTCTGTGCCACCGGTGGCACAGGCTTCAGCCTGTGAGAGCAATCGGCGCTCGTGGCGCCGGGCCCCCCTCGCGTCCGGGCGGAGTGATAAGGTAAGTGCAATGCAGGCCTTTGAGGTGCTTATGAAAACAAGGATGATGGTCTCGATTGTTGTCCTGGCGTCGGCGGCGGCTGCCGCCGATGTGCCATCCGCGGAGGTCCAGATCGCTGCGGCGGTCCTCGCCGCGCCGGCGGAACTCCGCGGAGGCGCAGCCGTCCTGGGCTACAATCCGCAAGGCGGGTTGGTCACGCTCCGCGAGGGCAAGAACGAACTCATCTGCCTCGCCAATGACCCTGCGAAGACTTCATTCAGCGTCGCTTGTTACCACCGCGACCTGGAGCCGTACATGGCTCGCGGTCGTGAACTCGCGGCGCAGAAAGTCACTGGGCAGAAGCGCAACGACATGCGCTGGAAGGAGGTTGAGGAAGGGAAACTCTCGCTGCCACGCGACCCTCGCACGCTGTATGTACTAACCGGCACCGGCTTCGACATGAGCAGCGGAAAGGTCACAGACGCCTACCTGCGATGGGTCATCTATTTGCCTTTTGCCACACCGGAATCCACGGGACTGTCGACCAAGCCGAGCGACAATGCACCGTGGCTGATGTACCCAGGAACTGCGGGCGCCCACATCATGATCAACCCGCCCAAGAAGTAGATCGCGTCATCCGCCGCGGGGTATGCGGATAGAGCGCACTCAGCGCTGTCCTTCCGAAAGACATAGAAGAAGACGGTCAAACCTACACTCGCCAGCAAGGCGACGAACGCGGTCGGCAGTTTCATCGCCGGAACCAGCCCACGCGCAACGTTCAGGATGGTGTCGATGAAATCAACCGCAAGGAAGACAGTGAGGAGCATCATCCCGATCAGGGCGAACAGCGCGGCGTTCTTCAGGCTCATGGTGGAAGTATACGCGCAGACGTTGCCGATATCCACAGGGAGGGAGGTGCGCCTGCGGAGATGCAGAGGGGATGGAAGCGCGCTAAGCTCGTATGGAGAACGATTCTTTAGGCTAAGGAGAAAACTATGAGCGATACAAGCGCGGGCGACCGGGCGGGATTCTTCGTGCTGGGAGCCGCGATCGGCGCGGCGGCGGCATTGCTGCTGGCGCCGGAGTCGGGCGTAAAAACTCGCCGGAGATTAGTCCGCAAAGGAGAAGAAGTCTCGGACTATCTGATCGACGCGGGCAAGGAACTGGTAGGGAAATGCGAGGATCTTTACGAGCGCAGCGGGGAACTTGGGGGCGATGCGGCGCGCGAGTTGGCCGCGAAATACCGGACGCTGCATGAGCAAAGCAAGCAATTGCTAGACGAGGCCGAGACGATTGTCCGGCGCGCAAAAAGCGCCGCGACGGACCGGTAATAGTCCTTCATCTACACTCCTGCCTTCTCACGAAGATCACGATGTCCTCCTTGGAGGGGAGCGTTCATCTCCAACGCGACTTGGCCAGGGTGCGCGCCGTGAAGTTAGCGCCGGCTCGCGCTAAGGTGCCTAGTCTAGCAGGCTGCGCATAAACATCGCTCATTCGGGCCACAGACTAAAGTCTGTGCACCACAGACTTTAGTCTGTGCCACCCCACAGCCGCAACCCGGGCCTTTCATCCGGGTGCATCCGGGGTTCCATTCTTCGCTCCACCCCCCGGCTTGCTAGAATCGTTCCAGGATGTCCACTGCCGCGCCCTCGCCCTCTTTGCGAAGCTTATTCTCGGAACTGGAGCAATTGTTCCAATCCGAAACGGAAGCGCGCGTCTCCACCAGCGTCCAAGCCGCCGAGCGGGCATTGGCCGAACATTTGAATCAGTCCGTGCGGCGCTTGCGTCAGGCTGCCGCCTTCCCCGAGATTGCCTCCATCCTCTCGGATGCCTCCGCCCCATTTGCCAACGCTTGCGCCGTCTTTCACATCAATGAGAATACGGTGGGCGGAGAGCGCCTGCGCGGCGCCGCCGGCGATGCCGCCGCACACTTTCGCGAGATCCGCTTTGCCGTATCGGAGGCTGCCGCGTTTGCCGCCGCTATCGAATCCCGCGAGCCGGTGGTGGCGCTCTGTTCCGCCGCGGAGGTATCGCCCGCCGTGGTGCAAGCTTTCGCCCACGCGCCCGGCGATAAAGCGCACCTGTTCCCGTTGACGGTCGATCAATCCACGGTCGGCATGCTGTACGCCGCCGGAGCGGTCGAGAGCGCCGCTTTGGAGTTGTTGGCCCAGGCCGCTGCCGCTATCATGGAAGCGCGGCAACGCCCCGCGGCCCCCTCCCACCATTTGGTGCACATCGAACCGGCTTCCGCCGCGCCCGCCGGTCCCGCACCGGAATGGGACGATCTGAGCCCGACCGACCGCCATCTGCATCTGGGCGCGCAACGCTTCGCCCGTGTGAAGGTCGCCGAGATACGGCTGTACCGGCCCGATGCCGTCAAAGCCGGGCGCGCGCAGCAGGATTTGTACGCCGCCTTGCAGGATGCCATCGATGCAGGCAGAGAGTCTTTCCGGCAGACCTTTCTAACGGCCAGTCCAACCATGGTCGACTACTTTCATCTGGAATTGGTGCGCACGCTGGCAAATGACAATCCTGCCTGGCTGGGAGGTAAATACCCTGGGCGCCTGGTGTAATGAGGTAAATACCCTGGCTGCCTGGTGGAAGAAGGTGGCACAGGCTTTAGCCTGTGGTGTGCTCCTCACCGCCGCCTCCGCCCAAACCCCCGAGTCCCTAGCCCACGCGTACCGCGACTCGCCCACCCCCGCCCGCGCCAAAGCCCTGCAGTACTTCGCGGCCAGTCACAAAGATGTCAACGGTGCACTGGCGCACTTCACTCTGGGCATAGTCTCGTTCGAACAGAAGCGCTTCCCGGATGCCATTCAGCATCTCGATGCCGCCCAGTCGCGCCTTCCCAAACTGGCCGACTACACCGCTTATTATCTGGCTGCCGCCCATTCGGAAACCCAAGACTACGCCGCCGCCGCGCGCGAAGCGGCTGTGATTCGGTCCGTCCCCCTGCCATCCCCGTTCGCCGCGAGATCCATGGTGCTGCAGGCGCGCGGTCTGGCGGCTTCGGGCTCGGCCCCCGAGGCCGTGCGGCTGCTCCGCGAGCGCTACGCCGATCTTCCGCAGCCCGATGGTGACCTCGCCTTGGCCATCGCCTACGAAGCTGCCCGCGACCTGCCGCACGCCGCGCAATACTATCAGCGGGTCTACTTCGAGTACCCCACCGGCGATCCCGCCACGCGCGCCGCCGCCGCGCTCATCGCCCTGCGCGACGCCATGGGAGCGGCGTATCCCGCGCCCGCGCCCGGAGCCATGGTCGAGCGCGGCAACCAACTGCTCGCCCAACGCGAATACACGCGCGCGCGATCCGAGTTCGAGGCCCTCGTGCCGCAACTCGGCGGCCCAGAGCGCGACCAGGCCCGCGTGGGAATTGGAGCCGCCGAGTTCCTGGCCGGCGATGTGGCTGCCGCTTATTCGTACCTGGGCTCGCTGGAACTCTCCGATCGCGATGGCCATTCCGAGGCAGAGGCCGAGCGCCTCTACTACCTCGCCGAATGCGCCCGGAAACTGAACGACGAAGATCAGATGATGGAGGCGGTCGGCAAACTCGGCAAGCACCGCGAATCGCCGTGGCGTTACAAAGCGCTGGTGGCCGCCGCCAATCGATTCGTGGTGACCAATCAGCCCGAAAAATACGTGCCGCTTTCCAAGGCCGTTTACGAGACGTTTCCGGATCAGCCGCTGGCCGCATCAAGCCACTGGCGCGTCGCCTGGGCTGCGTACATTCGCCGCCGGCACGACGCGCGCGAACTGCTGCGCGAGCACCTGGAACGATACCCCGGACATCCCTCGGCCACCGCCGCGCTTTATTTTCTGGGCCGCCTCGCCGAAGCCGGCCCCGATCACAACGATTACCCCGCCGCGCGCGCCTTCTATACCAGGCTCGCGGCGCAGTTTCCCAACTACTATTACGGAATATTGGGCCGCGAGCGCATGGCCCAGCCGCAGATTGCGGCAGCGGCTCCGTCGGAGAAGACCGCCCAGTTCCTGCGCGCCATCGCCTTCCCGCCGCACAAGCCCGCCGTTCCCAGCGAGCCGGATGCGGAAACCGCTTTGCGCATCGCCCGTGCCCGCTTGCTGGAATCCGCCGGACTGCCGGATTTGACCCAGTCCGAGCTGCGTTTCGGCGCCCGCCATGGCGGCCAGCCGTATCTGTTGGCCATGGAACTCGCGCGCACCGCCAGTACGCCGCACCAGCGGCTGCACAACATCAAGAGCGCCACGCCCGACTATCTCTCAATGTCTCTGGAGGACGCGCCGCCCGCATTCTGGCAACTGCTGTTCCCATTGCCCTATGAGAAGGACCTCGTGCGCAGCGCCAAACAGCAGAGTCTGGATCCCTACATGGTTGCGGCCATCGTGCGGCAGGAATCCGAATTCGATCCGCAGGCGCTCTCCGCCAAACATGCCTACGGCCTGATTCAAGTCGAGCCGGCCACTGGCCGCGCCCTGGCCCGCCGTGCCGGGATCAAGCGTTTCAGCAACCGATCCCTGTTCCAACCCGCCATCAACCTGACGCTCGGCGCCTATTACCTGCGCGCCCTGCTCGATCAATGGGGTGGCAAATGGGAACAGACCCTGGCTTCCTATAACGCTGGCAAATCGCGCGTGAACGAGTGGATCACCTGGAACCAGTACCAGGAGCCCGCCGAATTTGTGGAATCCATCCCATTTACCGAGACGCGCGAATACGTGGAGGCGGTGCTGAGAAACGCAACGGTGTATCGCCAACTCTACGCCAGCAAGGCCCCCGCGCCCCGGCCGCCAGGCGCTCGGCGCAAGCCGGCAGTAGTCTCGGTCCGCAAGGCCCCCGCCGTGTAACCGCAACTTCATGCAATTCGCCTTTCTTTTTAACAGAAAATGTGCGAATCTTAATCTGAGGTTTGCACTACATAAAGGAGCCGAAACTCAAGAACTGACGAACAGGAGTCTTGCATGCTACCAGGTTTCCTACTTCCGGAAGCGACCATCCGTGAGGCCGGCGTCGGCCCTCACGTGGACCTGGGAGATTCCCGGGGCGGTCTGATCCTTCTCACCCTCGGCATCACTCGCATCATTGAACAGGAAAGCCTGGACGTTTCCATCTGGGGTTCCGCGGACAATGTCGAGTGGGGCGCCAAACCCGTCGTCTCGTTCCCGCAGAAATTCTACTGCGGCACGTATCAGATCCTGCTCGACCTGCGCGCTCACCCGGACGTGCAATTCCTGCGCACCAAATATCAGGCGCAACGTTGGGGCAAGGGCGATCCCAAGCCTCTATTCGGCGCATACGTCTTCGCCCAGAGCGCACAGCCGCAAATCCTGAGCATGACCGCCTGATGATCTCCTACGCTGAAGCCCTCGACCTTTTCCGTTCCGACGACCTGATTGGTATCGGCATGGCCGCCGACGCCCTGCGCAAGCGGTATCATCCCGAGGGTGTGGTCTCGTACATTATTGACCGCAACATTAATTACACCAATTTCTGTACGGAATATTGCAGTTTTTGCGCCTTTTACCGGCCCATGGGCCACGCCGAAGGCTACGTCCACGACCACGAAACCATCTTCGCCAAGATCCAGGAAACCCTAGACCTGGGTGGCACCGGCGTCCTGATGCAGGGCGGCTTGCATCCCGATCTGAAGATCGAGTGGTACGAGGATCTGCTGCGGGCCATCAAGCAACGCTTTAACATTCACCTGCATTGCTTTTCCGCGCCTGAGATTACCAACATCGCCGAAGTCAGCAGCCTGAGCCTGCGCGACACCATCGCCCGCCTGCGCGACGCGGGTCTCGACTCCATCCCTGGCGGCGGCGCGGAGATCCTGGACGACGGCGTCCGCCACCGCATCAGCCGGCTCAAGTGCTCGACGTCGGAATGGATCGACGTGCATCGCACCGCGCACGCGCTGGGCATGCGCACCACTGCCACGATGATGTTCGGCTGCGGCGAAACCCTGGAGCAGCGCATGAATCACCTGCAGATCGTGCGCCAGATCCAGGAAGACACGGGCGGATTCACGGCCTTCATCCCCTGGACTTTCCAGCGCGAGAACACCTCGCTCGGCCGCTTCGTGCACGAAGAAGCTACCGCCGTCGAGTATTTGCAGAACCTGGCCATCTCCCGCATCTACCTCGACAATATCGAGCACATTCAGTCCTCCTGGGTCACCCAGGGATTAAAGACCTGCCAACTCGGCCTGCGCTTCGGCGGCAACGATGTGGGCAGCATCATGATCGAGGAGAACGTGGTCTCCGCCGCCGGCGCGCACCACCGCGCCAGCGAAGAGGAGTTGCGCCGCATCATCCGCGATGCCGGCTTCATCCCCAAGCAGCGCGACACCCTCTACCGCACCTATTTCCTGAATTGAGGTGGCATAGGCTTCAGCCTGTGAGGGCCAAGTGCCGAAGGCAACAGCGCGATATTTAAGGACGCTCCATCATCCACGCGTTGAAATCGTAGGTCTGCGCTTGAAACCCCAGGTATTTGCCGTCCGCGGACGGCACCGGCTCCGCAAGCCATTGGGCGCGATCGTTATGCAGCAGGACCTTCACCTTGCCTGTGATTGTGATGTGCAACAGGTTGAGCGTAGAGGAGGAGGTCACGAAGAAGCCTTGCCCATCCGCCGTCCAGGCGATGTACTCCGGCCCCCAGCGCGCCTCAATCGGAATCTCATGCCAGACCCCATCCGCTAACATCAGTATCTGACGGTCGGATCCCATCACTGCCAGGCGCGAACTATCCGGCGAAACATCCCAGGCGAACCGCTGATTCCAGCGGTCGGTCTTTCCCAGCAGGCGCCCTTTCCCGCGAACAGGATCGAGCGTATAGAACAGCATCTCACGCCCTTGTTGCAAGCTCAATACGCAGGACCCGGTCCTTAACGGACATCGATACTCGAAGCTCGCCGCTGCCGGTAAATCGAGAACCCGTTCGGGTAATCCGCCGGCCACCGGCAGGCGCATCAGGCGCTGGGGTGAGGAATCCGGCCCGGACGCCGAAGGGACGCGGTCGCCATACAGAAACCAGGAGCCATCCGCGCTCAGCAGCGCATTGCGCGGCCCGTATCCGGGAAGTTCCACCACCGGCTGGGCCAGGCTTTCGTTTGGTCCCTGCCTGAAAACCTCCTCCTTGCCATTGCGATCGGAAGTGAAGAACATGGCTCGGCTGTCCCGCGTCCAGGAGTCTGGGGTACTGCCGAGGCCTCGATTATCGAGCGTCAAGCGGCGGGTCGGGCCCAGGCTGCTGCCATCGGCGCCCAGATCGCCCACATAGACGTCAAGCTGGATGCGGCTCTTCAGGAAGGCAAGCCGTTTTCCGTCGGCTGCGAGTGTCAGGCAATTCGGATAGAAATCCGCCCACTGCGCCACGCGCACAGGTTCGCCAGCCGATTCCCCATTGTGGACTGCTACCGGGACCCCCCAGAGGCTGTATCCGAACTCTGACAGTTCGGTTCCGGAACGGTCGCTGGCAGGAAAGAAGAGACGCCCGTCCTGCGACCAGCCGAGACAACCTCGACCGTGCATGCAAAACAGCGAGGTCGATGCGGGCAAGCTCGCCCCTGTGACAACCCTGTGGGCGGGGCCTCCGCCCGACGGCCGGATTTCGATGGCTGCGGCGCGGTCAAACTGCCCGCCCAGCCTGGGGTCTTCGCGGCCTCGCAGATAGGCGATCCATCGGCCGTCGGGCGACCAGATGGGGCTGAGGACCAACTCTCCGCTTTCAGCGCCGACCAGTTTTCGCGGCGATTCGCCATGCATGCCGCCCACCCAGAGATCCGCTCCACGCCGCTGGCGATCGCCGTTCTGAAATACGATGGACTGTCCGTCCGGTGAGATGGCCGGCCAGGAACCGTCCCGCTGGATGAGGAGCGGCCGGGACTGGCCCACTGTGGCGATCGCCCAAATGTCGTAATGTCCGGAAACTGCCACGCAGGCGATTAGTCTGCGTCCGTCCGGGAACCAGCGCAGTCCGGTAACCGTGCGGATGGGCCATTCCGCCGGGGTGGCCACCGGATGGGTTTCGCCGGAATCGATCGAACGCACATACAGCCCGGTCCCATCGAGGAAGGCGAGGGACTTGCCGTCCGGGGAAATGGCCGCGCCCATCACCCAGTCCTCGGTCGGATTGGCGGTGAGCTGGCGCAGCACCGGCACTGGCGCATGGTGATCCCGGCCGCGCGTCCACTGGTAAGCCGCGATGATCGAGGCAAGCAGGGCCAGCCCTACAGGGGCAACCACGCTCCAGCGGAGCGAACGGCTGGGGGGAGTGCTGGTCGTTGGCAGTGCGCCAAGCTCCGGCAGGCCGGCTTCCGACCATCGGCTCAACTCGGCGGTATAAGCGAACACTCTTCCGCGTCCGCTTCCAGGCATCCGATGGACCGGCAGGCCTCGCTCGCCTTCCCAGCGCTTGGCCGTCCGTTCACCGCAGCGCAAAAATGCGGCAATTTCCTTCCAGGAATCCACGCGGCGATCGGATTCCGGACGCCGGTCGATGGGCTGTGGATGGCGGTGCTGTTCCATTGGCCCGACATGGCCTTTCTTGGCCCGTTATGGCACTTTGCCCCGAAAGGCAACTCTGCCCATTATAAGCGAGGGGTCGGCGGCAGACCCATTGTCAACGAGGAACTCACTGCTGAATCTGGGTAATGAGGGTACCGTTACTGCTGCTGGAATCCCGCTGGAATGAAGGGAGTAATTTCGCATGAATAGACGATCCCGCATGCTCACGGCATCTGTGGCCGCCACGGTTGTACTCCTGCTCGCGGTGGCAGCCATCCCGGCCCAGGCCCAAACCCCCACTGTCATTTACAGTTTCCCTGGCGGCTCTGAACCGGCAAATCCAGTTGCCGATGCCATCGCACAGGGACGCGATGGCAATTTGTACAGCACGACCGTATATGGTGGGGTGGTGGGAACGACCACCGGCACGGTGTTTAAAATCACGCCTGCGGGAACGGTAACGGTGGTGTATGCCGAACCCGCCGGCAGTGGCCCGGGGTTTGACTGTTTCCCTTACAGCGGTGTGACGCTGGGCACGGATGGGAACTTTTATGGCACAAATTATTACGGTGGCGCCAACGGACACGGAGAGGTGTACAAGGTAACGGCGGCCGGCGTGGTGACCCCACTTCACAGTTTCGCGGGCACCGGCGACGGGGCCAATCCCTACTCGGGGCCGATCGAGGGCACGAACGGCGTCTTCTATGGGACGACGACATCCTCCGCAACCGTTAACAGCACCGTGTACTCGGTCACCTCCGGCGGAACGTTCAACACGCTGCATACGTTCACCGGCGCCGACGGCCAGGATGTCGGCGCGCCTCTGGTGCAGGGCACCGATGGAAACTTCTATGGCGACACCAACGCCGGGGGAACGGGCGATGGAGTTATCTTCAAGATGACGCCGTCCGGCACGGTGACCGTGCTCCACACCTTCGCAGGCACCGATGGGTCTACTGCTTCCTACCCTCTGATTCAAGCTACCGACGGAAACTTCTACGGCACCACCTACACGGGCGGCTCCAGCAATGCGGGAGTGGTCTTCAAAATCACCGCGGGCGGCACATATAACGTTATCTACAATCTCAATGGAACTACCGACGGGAGCGGCCCCACCTCCGGCCTGGTACAGGCCACGAACGGGAAGCTATACGGCGTGACGGAAAACCTAAACGTCGGCCTTGGCACGATTTTTAGCGTCACGACTAGTGGGACGTTCACTACTCTCTACTCCTTTACCGCTGCCGACTACCCAGACGGCGGATACCCGGCGTCTCCCTTGATACAGCACACGGACGGCCTCCTCTATGGCACCACCTATGTTGGCGGCAATCCCAGTAATGGCTGCAACAGCATACTCTATCCAGGCGGCGAGCCGACCGTATATAACGGTTGCGGCGTGTTCTACAAACTGAACGTGGGGCTCGGGCCGTTCGTCAGCTTACTGCCCAGATCGGGCAAAGAGGGCGCCGTTATCGGCATTCTCGGCCAAGGCTTCACCAGTGCTTCGGTGGTGATGTTCGACGGAGTGACAGCGGTTTCCACCACTCGCGGGAGCAACTTCATCAGCGCCACGGTTCCAGCCGGAATCCTGACGGGATTGGTAACCGTGACCACCGGCGCGACCACGCGGACCAGCAACAAGGCGTTCCGCGTCACGCCGACGTTCCCCAGCTTCAATCCGACCAGCGGTCCGGTGAGTACACCGGTCGTGCTGACTGGAACCGGACTCATGCAAACCACCAAGGTGACGTTTGGCGGAGTGGCGGCGACTACCGTCACGGTGAATTCCGACACCCAGGTAACGGCCGACGTGCCGACGGGCGCGGTGACCGGGAAGATCGTCATCTCCACCAACGGAGGCGTTGCCGAGAGTACCACAGATTTCACGGTCAACTAGCGGCATGAGTTTGGTTGCGGGCGTGGCGCACTCGCGGAGATACGTCTTTCTCGGCGAAACCTGCGTCCTTATCAATGGAGGACCACGCACCCCGCATGCCCACCGAACACGAAAGCCGCGCCTCCAAAACGCTGCGCGATGCCTTCGACTCCGGACGCCCCCTCACCTACATCCGCTCCTCCGAAGAGCACCGCATCGCCCGAGTGCTGCGTGAAGTAAGCCTCCGTCTCTCCTCCACGCCCACGCCCGTCTGGGTTTGGAGCCTCACCGAAGGGATGCACCACGATGGGGAAGCCACTCAGCCTGGCACCGAATCCCCACGCGCCGCACTCGATTTCATCGCCGCCTACAAAGACGCCGCCATCTTCCACTTGAAGGACTTTCACGAGCCCCTCCGCGAATCGCCCGATACGCGCCGCCGCCTGCGCGACCTCTACGAAAGCTGCCGCGACCAGCGCAAGTTCATCGTCATCAGTTCGCCGGTTCGCTCCATTCCGGAAGAGGTGGAGCGCAGCCTCCTGTATCTCGAACTTCGCCCGCCCGATCTCGTTGAGTTGGTCGACTTCCTTCGCGACGAACTGGCGCAGCACACGCCCGCTCCGGGCGCCGCGCCCGATACCAGCGACGCGAACCTGCGCCAACTCGCGCACTCCCTGCTGGGACTCACGCTCGACGAAGCCCGCTACGCGTTGCGCCGTGGTCTGGCCGCCAGCCCCACGCTTGGGCCGGAAGCCATCCCCGCATTGCTCGAAGAGAAACGCCTCCTGGTCAACCGCAGCGGCACCGTCGAATTCATCGCCGAAGGCGGCAGCATGGGCAATATCGGCGGACTCGAAACCCTGAAGAAGTGGCTGACCGAGCGCCGCAAGCTCTTTCAAATGCGCGACACCCTCAGCGCCGACATCGCCCCCAAGGGACTGCTCATGATGGGCATTCCCGGTTGCGGCAAGAGTCTCTCGGTCAAAGCCATTGCCTCGTATTTCAATCTGCCCCTCTACCGCATCGACATGATCGAGATCTTTTCCGGCCGGCACGGCAAACCCGAAGGCGCGTTCGTGGCCGCCTGCAAAATGCTGGAAGACATGGCCCCCGCCGTCCTCTGGTTCGACGAAATCGAGATGGGCATCACCTCCACCGAATCCAGCGGCGAGCAGGGCCGCATCTTCGCCTTCTTCCTCACCTGGATGCAGGAGAAATCCCGCGGCTTGTTCGTCGCCGCCACCGCCAACCGCATCGACCTGCTGCCCGCCGAAATGATCCGCAAAGGCCGCTTCGACGAAGTGTTCTTCGTGGACTTGCCGCTCGACGACGAACGCCTCGAGATTTTCAAGATCCACCTGGACCGGCGGGGTGTCGATGCGGCCCGCTTCAACCTCGCGCAATTGACCGAGTTCACCATCGGCTGGACCGGCGCCGAGATTGAGCAGTGTGTGGTGTCCGCGCTGACCAAGGCCAAGCTGGCGGACCGCGAGATCGCCGATGACGATCTCCTGAGCGTCGCGGTGAGCATCGTGCCGCTGTCCCGCACCATGAAGGAGCAGATCAATCACATCCGTAGCTGGGCTTTCGAGCGAGCCATCCGCGCTTCCCCCCGCCAAGGCGGCCAGTGGTAAAAGTGTTGTGGGGCAGGCCCCCGGCCTGGATGGCAACGGGATAAACCGGCGTGAAGTAGTGAATGCAAGAGTCATACAGGAAAGGAGCAGCGATCCATCCTGACCCCGAGCCATGTGAGGGCGGCGGTAGGACGCACTGGAAGCGTTGGCGAGGGGCATATGTGGGCTGGGTATCCCTGAAGTTGATGAGCTCCGAAATCGCCAAAACCATGGGCGCCGACGGTGTCAGGCCAACCGGAAGGCAACACCAC